>ERZ773090.173-NODE-173-length-58639-cov-5.57854_pt1 | contig 58639 bp, 49 predicted proteins | sample MGYA00580579_ERZ773090 | MGnify/ENA primary metagenome ERZ773090 (study PRJEB29015, sample SAMEA2738014) | human oral metagenome | biome: human oral; feature: human-associated habitat; material: dental | place: China | collected 2132 ... | reverse complement strand
CTTTCGCAATAACTTACAGATCTTCCCGCAACGCATCGGAATGCTCAATGTAGTGGACAAGCAGCGCGGTTACTGAGCCGCGCATGCTCAATTCCATGCATCTGCCTGTTTTAATATGGACAGCACCAGAGAATCCTCTGGTGCTGCTTTTTTTTGATGATATTGAATGATTTCCGCTTCTTTCACAGCGCTGATTGCACGCAATTTATCTGCACCGATATACGGATGACTGCTGTAGATGTATAGCGCCATTCCAATTCTACCACGAATACGCCGTGAATCTTTCACGCGGGTAAAATAAGGGATAACGGATGGAACAAATCGATATAGGAGGACGGCGAGCACCTTTCCCCAGATATCAGCCGTCCCTTTTGTACGTCCAATATCATGGAGCAGTGCGCAGCGCGTGAGCAGGAGATACTCAGCCATATCTGTGCCTCCATGTTCTGTATAGAGTTCTTGTGCTGTAAGTGCGACACGAAAGGCATGATACTGATCTGCTGCATGCATATCATAGAAAAGCTTTTGCTCCGCAGGACTAAGATACGACCGCACAAAGTTATGTCCTCTCGCATCAAGTCGCCCGAATAGAGCACGTATAAACTGATGAATTCGCTGTCTCATCCAAAATACTCTAACAATTCATATCCCCGTGCCGCGCAGAATTGTTCGGCACATGCACGGGACTGCCCATTCATCCCAATTTCCGCAACCTTGCCCTCCCGACGGAGCTCTGTCGCTCGTCGGATCGCCTGATCAACGCAAGCATCTGCATAGCCAATATACACATCTTTAGAGGAAGGCAGAACCTGTCCTCCTTGGCGGGAAAGTGCAAGCAAGATTCTCTCCACACCGAGAGCAAACCCCGTTGCCGGCATTGGATGTCCATATTCTGTCAAAAGATGATCATAACGACCGCCACCGCATAACGGAAATCCCAATCCGATTGAATAGCCCTCAAAAACCATTCCTGTATAGTAGTTAAAATCCCGAATAGTACCAAGATCAAAGCGAACATAATCCTCATAACCGTATGACTGGATCAGCGCATAAATTGCGGCAAGATTGTCAACAGCAGATCGGCTCTGTGTATTGAGCGGAAGATCATAGAGATATTTCAGCAGGTCTTTTCTTCCATTCAGCAGCGGAAGGCCTTTTAGAGTCTCTTTGTCCTTCGTCGAAAGCGGCAAGGCATCAATCAAGCGGTTTAGAGTGACAATATCATGACGTTCGATCGCAGACTTGATCTCTCGTCGCTGTTCCTTCCCGACTTCATAATAGTCCAACATTCCATCAAGGAAATTAACCTGACCCATGTGAATCTGAAAATCTTTGATTCCACATGTCAGGATGGACTCGATGGCCAAAGCAATAATTTCAGCGTCTGAGGCAGGTGTATCACTCCCCATCAGCTCCACTCCCGCTTGATGGAATTCACATTGACGCCCCATCTGCGTTTGCTCCACACGAAATACGTTGCCCAAATAGGACAATTTCAAAGGAGTGGGCGCATCCTTCAGACGGCTGCTGACCAGTCTTGCAATCGGCGTTGTCATTTCGTTGCGGAGAGCAAGAGGCTTGTTCTGATTCCCCAACAGCATAAAGAGAGAATTCTCCTCCGATATGCGCGGTACCAATGTTTCCAGATGTTCGATGGTAGGCGTGACAACCTCATCATATCCCCACAGCCGAAACAGACCAGACAGGTTATTTTCCACGTGTCGCATTTCTGCTGCATCTTCGGGCAGGAGATCCCGTGTTCCGTACGGTGTTTCCAAAATAAGTTTTTCAGATTTCATCGAAGGTTCTCCTTATCAATCAACGGTTCAGAAATCCCCTTTTCAAGCACAAGCGTATATCCGTCTGCACCGTAATTCAGACATCGTTTGACACGGCTGATGGTCGCAGTACTGGCTCCGGTATGTGCCACAATATCATCATACGTGCTTCCGGCATACAGCATGCGTGCAACATCAAGACGTTGTGCCATTGCACGAAGTTCTCCAATCGTACAGACATCTTCAAAGAATTGGTAGCACTCCTCCATGGTATCCAGCGAAAGGATGGCACGACACAGTTGATCGGTTAGATCATCTCTCAATTTTTGATTTACCATTACAGATCCCTCTCATGAATACTCCGACTTATTTGCTCACAGTATAGCACAGAATCAAGCATACGAAAAGTTGAGACAACGATCCCCGTATCAATCAAGAAGAGAAATGCAGCACAATCTCCGTTCCATCCCATGCTGTTTGATCGGATGGAACGGAGATACGAACCATCTTTTCCTCATTGTTTTCCGTGTCAGTGCCAACAATCTCCTCTACCGTCCCCTGCTCAGGAAAACCGTTCAGCTCATATTGAACAAATTGTCCCAGATAAATGCGATCTGCAAATTCGCTCGGTATTTCCGCCTCGATCCGGCAGTTATCCATAATACGCAAAGAGAGAATATCGTCCCCGCTCTCAATACGGTCTCCTTCTTTTACAAAAATCTGCGATACCGTACCTTCGCGCACGGCAAAGAGCCCTGTCGTTCCTGTATGGTCACGCGCTTTTGCAAGGAGGTCCTCCGCTTTCTTCAGCTGCTCCTCTGCCGCCCGTATTGCTACAGGGTTTGGTACTCCTGCACTTTGTCCCCTGCCCGCAGTCAGTGCGTTTTTTTCCTGCTCGTATGCCGCAATGGCTTCATTCCTTTTTGCTGCACTGACCGCCCCTATCTCATATAGCTCATTCATGCGCTCCATGCGCACGCGTGCAGTTTCTACAGCCTCTGTTGATGCGTGGATATTCTGCGTCTCCACTGCTCCATATCGGATTTGTTCGATGTTCTTTTGTGCGAGTTCCACGTTTTTTTTCAGGTGCTCAAGTTCCTCGTCTGAGAATACGTTCTGTACTGTGACAAGGAGCGTTCCCCGCACAATAGATGCGCCTTCCTCTGTATGTATTTCTTGAACAATCATTGGGTTTGCCGCCTGTAATATGCTTTGCTCGTAGACAAGACGCGCATTTGAAATTGTAAAATGATCCGATTGCCTCATCCCATACAGCAAAAAAAATGAAAGACAGGTAACAACAAACAGAAAAATGGTAAGAAACAGATATGTTCTCCTTTTTAGGAGCTTGGTAATGTCGTTTTCCATAGCAGCCTCTAAAAAATATGGCTGTCAGCAATGTGACAGCCACAAACCAATGTATAATATTAGGGAAGCACTGATAAATTCAGCCGCGCCATCTTAGTGCATCTTTTTCCCACACTTCGTCGGCAAATCTTCCACATAGCTCTTGCTATGCGTCTGGTTTGCCTCCTTGTTCGGACGAAAAAACTACGCCAATCTGAGGATCTATTTTATCAGAGATTCCTTAAACAGATGTCTGCTGACGTATGACCGCAACCGCTTCTTCAAGTGCCTGCGGGAGTTGTTCCGGATTCTTGCCGCCGGCCTGGGCCATATCGGGGCGTCCACCACCGCCACCGCCGACGGCTTTTGCTGCCGCCTTGATGATATTGCCCGCATGTGCGCCCAGCTTCACCGCTGTCTTATCCGCCTTGACCACCAGACTGACCTTATCGTCAATAACAGCACCAAGAACCACAATCCCGCAATCCAGCTTCTCACAGGTAAGATCCGCAATGTTGCGAAGTTCATCCATGGAGTCGACATTGGCTTTTCCCACAACCACATGGAACTTTCCAATCTCTTGGACACTCATAAGAAGCTTCTGTGCATCTGCCTGATCACGGAACTCGGCAAAACTCCGCAGCTGCTCCTGCATAGACTTTCTCTCGCTCATGAACTTATCAATTTGTGCAACAAGCTCCTCGGATCTCGTCTTTAGTTTATGCGAGAGTTCCTGCACGGTCCGTGCCATTTCTGTCGCATAAGCACACGCAGCACGGCCGGTAATCGCCTCGATGCGGCGCACACCGGCCGCAACGCCCGATTCACTGACAATCTTGAACAGGCCAATCTGTCCCGTGTTGGTCACATGAGAGCCGCCGCAGAGCTCGATGCTGAAGTTCGGGACACGAACGACACGAACAATATCGCCGTACTTCTCTCCGAAGAGAGCCATCGCGCCAAGTGCCTTTGCCTCATCAATCGGCATCGTGGAGATATGAAGGTCAATCGAACGAAGTATCTCTTCATTGACAAGCTCTTCGACATCGCGAAGCTGCTGCTCGCTCACAGGTTCAAAGTTTGTGAAATCAAAGCGAAGTCGTTCCGGTGTAACAAGTGAGCCCGCCTGCTGTACATGATCGCCGACCACGCGCTGAAGTGCCGCCTGCAAGAGGTGGGTCGCCGTATGGTTTCGCGCAGATGATAGTTTTTTCGTTGTATCAAGGCAGATTTCCACGGAGTCACCGCGTTGGATCTGTCCTTCCTCGACGTACGCCACATGATAGACCGTTCCATCTGGCAGACGCTTCGTGTTGCTAACGGTGATATATCCAAGATCACTGCGCAGAACACCCTCGTCCCCGACCTGCCCGCCGCCTTCTGCGTGGAATGGTGTCGTGCTCAGAATGATTCCGGCACTCTCTCCATCACGGAGCGAGGCGACGAGTTCTCCTTCACGCCAGATTGCGACAACGGTCGCTTTCGTTACCGCTGCATCCTCTGACAGGCTTTCAGTATTTATGCCAGAGAGATCGGGAACAGATACCGCCTGATTTTCTGCACGTGCACTCCTTGCACGCATGCGCTGCTTCTCCATCTCCCGCTGAAAGCCATCACCATCCAAGGTGATTCCATTTTCGTGGAGAATCTCCTCCGTCAGCTCACGCGGGAATCCATACGTGTCATAGAGTTTGAAACCGACTTCGCCGGGGAGAACGGTCTCATTGGCAGACTTCAGTCGCGCAACTTCATCATTCAGAAGTTCGATGCCCTGTGCCAGTGTGGACGCGAAACGATCCTCCTCCACGCGGATCACACGCTTGATATAGTCCTGTTTTGCGAGGAGCTCGCCAAAATCCTTTGCATCACGGAAAATCTCAACAACAGCATCCACCGCACCGTCAAGGAATGGCTTTGTTATCCCAAGCATGCGCCCATGGCGAATTGCACGACGGAGCGTACGGCGCAGAACATATCCACGTCCTTCATTCGACGGAAGAATGCCATCCATAATCATGATGGCGACGGAGCGCGCATGGTCTGCAATAACCTTGAGTGAAATGTCTTTTTTCGGATCTGTGCCGTATAGCACATCCGATACTTTAGACATATACGCAATAATCGGATAGAGAAGATCTGTCTCAAAGTTTGTTTTCTTGTTCTGCACAACGGAGGCAAGGCGCTCCAATCCGCAGCCCGTATCAATATTTTTGTGTGCGAGGAGATTGTACTCTCCTGCCTCCGTACGATCATACTGGGTAAAGACAAGATTCCATATCTCAAGAAAGCGGTCGCAGTCGCAGCCAACCCCGCACGTCGGTTCACCACAACCGCGTTCCTCACCAAGATCGATGTAGATCTCGGAATCCGGCCCACAGGGACCTGGACCAATTTCCCAGAAGTTATCCTCCAATGCAATAATATGATCCGGCGACACATCAGTCTGTTCCAACCATATTGCGCGGGCCTCATCATCCTCCGGATAGATGGAAACCCAGAGCTTGTCTTTTGGAAGTTCGACGACTTCCGTCAGGAATTCCCATGCCCACGGAATCGCCTCCCTCTTAAAGTAATCGCCAAAGGAGAAGTTTCCAAGCATCTCAAAGAAGGTCTGATGACGCGCCGTACGTCCGACATTCTCGATGTCTCCGGTACGAACCGAACGCTGACAGGTAACAATACGGTTTCTGGGAGGCTTCATCTTTCCTGTAAAAAAAGGCTTCAACGGTGCCATACCCGCACCAATCAAAAGAAGCGTAGGATCATTTTCCGGCACAAGGGAGTAACTGGGCAAACGAAGGTGGCCCTTTTTTTCTGCGAAAAACTGCAAATATGCTTCCCGCAGTTCGTTTCCGGTCATATACTTCAACGTAATCGCCCTCCTAATACCATATTTGCAAAGAACTTGAGTGTGCGTAAGTATAGCATAAAATCATGGAAAAATATAGGAATCCGGCATTGTCAATGCGGTATACATGCAGCTGTATTATGTACTACATGATACTTTTTACCAGTTCCTTTGCTTGCTCCTCCGTCATCAGGATCTCGCGCGGCTTATTGCCGCCGGCGCTTGGTCCGATGATGCGCAGCTCCTCCATTGTGTCGACCAACCGTGCTGCTCTTGTATACCCCACACCCAATCTGCGCTGAATGTTGGATGAGGATGCCTGCCCTGTAGACATGACAAGCTCAACCGCATCCGGGAGAAGCTGATCCTGCTTGATCTGAACGCCATCATCCTCTGCACTGTCATTTTCTGTCGCTTCGCTCTCCATGAAGTCAATGAGTTCCTCGTTCTCATTGATCTCCTGGCCTTGTGCGCGAATATAGTCCAGAAGCATTTCAACTTCCTCGTCACTGATAAACGCCCCCTGCACGCGAATAGGCTTGGCTGCCCCCTGCGGGGAGAACAGCATATCGCCCTTCCCAAGCAATGTCTCCGCTCCGCCACGGTCCAAGATTGTGCGTGAATCTACCTGAGACGAGACGGCAAAGGAGATTCGGGACGGAAGGTTCGCCTTGATGATACCCGTGATAACATTGACCGATGGTCTCTGTGTCGCGAGAATCATGTGGATTCCTGCGGCACGCGCTTTTTGCAGAATTCTGCAGATTGCATCCTCCACATCTCGTGGTGAAACCATCATAAGATCAGCCAGCTCATCAATCACAATGATAATGAACGGGATCTTCTCCTCCGGATAGCGGCGATTGAACGTCTTGATGTCGCGAACTCCATGATTTGCAAAGATCGAATAGCGTTTTTCCATCTCCTGTACGGCCCAATTCAAGACGGAGGACGCTTTCTTGGGATCGGTCACGACGGGGACCATGAGATGTGGAATCCCATTGTAATTAGAGAGCTCCACCATCTTGGGGTCAATCAGAATGAACTTCACTTCATCCGGTGTCGCTTTGAAGAGAATACTTGATATGAGCGTGTTGATACACACGGATTTACCGGATCCGGTTGCACCAGCGACCAAAAGATGCGGCATCTTCCCGATATCTGCGAAAATTGCATGACCGCTAATATCCATGCCAAGACCTACTGTGAGTTTGGAAGTGGCTTCCTGAAACGCAGGATTCTCCAATACCTCTCGAAGCTGAACCCCCTCCAGCGTACGGTTCGGAATCTCGATACCAATTGCCGCCTTGCCGGGAACCGGTTCGATACGTACCGAGGAGGTTGCCAGCTGCAGGGCAATGTCCTCCGCAAGATTCGTAATCTTGCTTACTTTCACCCCGGGAGCAGGTTCTAGATCATAGCGCGTGACCGCAGGACCATGACAGGTGCTGACAACCTTCGCATTTACATGGAAACTTTCGAGTGTCTGCTGTAAAATCCGCGCATTATCCTTGATTTCCTGCGCAAGCATCTCGTTCGCTTTCTTAATATGCTTGGAAAGAATCTGTGTAACTTTGGGAAGTTCGTACGGATGCTGCCCGTTCTCGTCCACAGCAGACACAGATGGAGCTGCGGGTGCTGAGTAAGAAGATATCTCCGTTTCTGCTGTCGAAACGGCCACGGGAGGAAGAACATCCTGAATATCATCTGTCACGTCCCCTATTGCGGGCAGATCAATCATCGCAGACTCTTCTTCAATATCTTCCTCCTGCATAGAAGGTATGTCCGTCTGCGTCTCTTCCCTTCGCCCACCGTCAATCTCATCATAGTCTATGGGAATAGAAATAACTTCCTCCGCCTGAGTAAGTATCGGCTCTTTCAGCACGATAGGACACTCCAATTCCTCGGAGGCAGGCGCGATATGTTCTGCCTTGTCCAAAGACGGCACTTCTGGTTCACGCATTGGAACTTCCAAATTTTTTGCAATATCAACGGACGCGGTTGGTTCATCTGCCTCCAAAAACATCGGATCGTTTGCCTGATTGTACGGAGTTGCCGAAAGTGTATGATGAACAATCGCAGCTGTTTTTGTTTCAACTTTTTCTGCCGCAACACTTACTTTGTCGTACGTTGTACTAATAACAGTCCCTGCAGCAGTTGCCCCTTTTTTCGCCTGTTCTTTTGTCTTCATATACCCGGAGGCAAGCGACCATGTTGTCGCCAAGAGTACAGACCCCACAATGATGGTACTCAGCAAAATGATCGCACCGTCCACCCCAAAACAAGTACGCAATATGAGGAGAAAGCCTCCGCCGACCAATCCTCCGCCGTCTGCGAGATTCTCCGGAAGAATTTCCTCATCAACGGGCACTACAAAATGATGCCATACGGCAAGAAGTGCAATGTATATGCCAATGACGCCGAAGAATTTTTTTGTATAAAGCAAACCGCGATGATGAATAATGTATTGCAGGCTGATGAGGGCGATGACTAAGACCGCAAAGGAGGCTCCCCAACCGAACAAGTAGCGAAAGAAATCTGCAAAGAAAAAACCAACAAAGCCAACGTTCCATCCGAGAATACCTACTGCCGAAATAAGAGCAAAAGCAAGAAGGATAAGACCAATGAGTTCATACTTCCGTCCTGATTCGTTCGGTGTTGTACTCCTCCGTTTGGTGGAGACAGACCGCGACGTTCGTCGTCCGGAACTCTTCTTTCCCAAAAACAATCCCTCCATATCACATTATGCCCCCGCTCTGGGAGAGCGGAGGCATAGCAAATAAATCACCGTTGTCTACAATACAGCAGTATACTATTTTGTCAGCCGATCTGCAACTTTTTGCGCTTCAAACAGAATACGCTCTTCGTCCAAGGTTTTGATCATACCGCGTTCCATGAGAACTTTTCCGTTCACCATCACGGTATCAACCGACGAGGATTTCGCAGAATATGCAAGGAGTGACACGGGATTATAGCACGGTGTCCATGCTGCTCCATGCATGGAGAAGAGTACAATGTCTGCTTTATCACCTGCCTGCAGTCGGCCAACACCGTGGAGGGAGAGTGCTTGTGCACCGTACTCCGTCCCCATCTTAACTGCAGTAAGTGCCGGTACGGCAAGCGGGTCGAGCGTATCCACCTTATGGAGCAGTGCCGCAAGCTGAACTTCATCCAGCATATCCAGATTATTATTGCTGGATGCACCATCTGTTCCGAGAGCGACACAGATACCTTCTGCCAAGAGACGCGGAACAGGTGCTGTTCCACTCGCGAGTTTCATATTGCTGCCGGGATTGTGCGCAACGCGAATATGATACTTCTTGATGATATCAATATCCTCATCGTCCAAATGAACACAATGTGCGGCAAGTGTACCGTTTTCAAACAACCCTGTCGAAGCGACATGAGCAAACGGCCGCTTGCCATATTCCTTCAGGCAGTTCTCGATCTCACCCACAGTTTCCGACATGTGAATATGTACCTCTGCACCAAGCGCCTGTGCCTTTGCGGCAACCTTCTTTAAGTAGTCCGGCGGGCAAGTATAAAGCGCATGAGGACCAAACATAACGGTAATACGGCCGTCTGCAGCACCATGGAAATTCTCATAGAGAGACGCATTTTCCTCCAGCTTCTTCTCGCTGTCCGGCACAACACCTATAAGGCCTCTCGATAGTACACCGCGCAGCCCGGATGCCTCGACAACTTCGGCAACGCGCTCCATATCCGGCCCATACATGTCGGCAAACGACGTTGTCCCGCTGCGGATCATCTCGACGGCAGCGAGCATAGCGCCCCAATAGATATCATCCGAGCGCAGCTTTGCCTCGATTGGCCAGATCATCTGCTCCAGCCAATCCATCAGTTTCATATCGTCTGCATAGCTGCGCAGGAGTGTCATAGACGCATGCGTATGTGCATTGACAAATCCAGGAATCGCAAAGTGATCCGTTCCGTCTATCGTATGATCCGCTTGAAAAGCGGCAGGAATATCCCCCACTGAGGTAATCCGATCATCAGTGACGGCAATGTTGACCAGCGCCGTAGTACCATCGGGCAAAAGCGCCGTGACATTCTTAATCAGCGTATTCAATGCAGTCGCTCCTATGCCAAGCCAAGGTACTCTCTCTGCTCTACACTCAGTTCATCAATGGAAACACCGAGGGAGTTGAGTTTGATGTTTGCAATCTCGACATTGATCTCATCCGGCATGAGATGTACGCCCTTCTTCATTTCTTTTCCATGGCGTACCAGATGAAGTGCAGAGAAGAACTGCACGCCAAACGAGAGATCCATGATCTCGGCAGGATGTCCATCACCTGCCGCGAGGTTGACCAATCGACCTTCCGCCAAGAGATAGAGCCGGCGCCCATCCGGCTGTACAAACTCTCTGATATTGTCGCGTACGACTTCATTGGACACAGAGCCCTCGGTCAGTTCGGGGATATTGATCTCAACATCGAAGTGACCGGAGTTCGCCATCATAGCGCCGTCTTTCATCACATCGAAGTGGCATTTGCAGAGAATGTCCTTATTGCCCGTAAGTGTCAGGAAAATATCGCCAACCTTGGCGGCCTCATCCATCGGCATGACGTAGAAGCCATCAAAAACTGCCTCAATCGCCTTAATCGGATCAACCTCCGTAATAATGACGTTTGCACCAAGCCCGCGTGCACGCATTGCCCCGCCCTTACCGCACCAGCCATATCCCGCAATGACGACCGTCTTGCCTGCAATGACGAGGTTCGTCGTGCGCATAATGCCGTCCCATGTGGACTGACCGGTTCCATAGCGATTGTCAAAGAGATACTTGCAGTATGCGTCATTTGCTGCAATCATCGGGAATTCAAGTTTGCCCTGGCGTTCCAATGCCTTGAGCCGGTGCACGCCCGTTGTGGTTTCTTCCGAGCCGCCAATGAGCCCGGGAAGAAGATCGCGCCGCGTTGTGTGAAGCATATCAACCAGATCTCCGCCGTCATCAATGACAATATCCGGCTTGATATCGAGCGCATTATTGAGGAATACGGCGTATTCTTCCTCAGTACATCCATGCCATGCAAAGACATGGATTCCCTCTTCCACGAGCGCTGCCGCAACATCATCCTGCGTAGACAGCGGATTGCTGCCTGTAACAGCGACCTCTGCACCGGCGTGCTTGAAGATTGTCGCCATATAGGCGGTCTTCGCCTCAAGATGCAGTGTAATCACCATCTTGATGCCGGCAAACGGCTTTGTGACCGAATACTCCTTGTCAGCCGCCGCCATTACTGGCATAAAGCGCTTCACCCAGTCAATCTTTGCGTGACCAGACGGTGCGAGTGCAATATCTCGAATCATTGATTCCATGTAAATTCTCTCCTTCAGTTTTCAATTCCCTTACGCGCAGGAATGCCCTCTTCATAGTAGTGGCGTACTTCCCGCATTTCTGTAATGAGATCTGCGCGATCCATCAACCATTGTGGGGCATTTCGCCCCGTACAAACAAGCTCCATTTCGGCAGGAAGATTTTGCAGAAGTTTCTCCATTTGTTCCCGCTGAAGCAACCCAAAAGACAATGCAATATTGATTTCGTCAAGAATGACGAGATCAGCATCCCCTTTGAACAGGACCTCCATCGCACGCTCAAATCCGGATGTGAGCAGGGCAACATAATCTGTCGGCGGCTGTCCTTTGGGGAAAATAACAACATCATCGCCTAACAGGGCTCTCGCCTTTTCATCCATCATCCCCTCTTCTGCGACAAAGAAGGGCTTGCCACTCGTTTCAAGCGTCATATTGGGCATTGCTCGCAAGAGCCCCTGCTCACTGTAGGCAAGCCCCTTCATAAACTGCATCATGAACACGCGATGTCCCGCCCCAAGTGCGCGTATGGCAAGACCGATCGCAGCCGTTGTCTTGCCCTTTCCGTTTCCGGTATAGACCTGAATCATCAGAGGAGCGCCTTGTGGCTGACGTTGATGCGTCCCTTTTCATCAATTTCGACGACCTTGACCTCAAGCTGGTCGCCGATCTTGACAACATCCTCAACATTCTCCACGCGATGTTTTGCAAGCTGTGAGATATGGCAAAGTCCCTCTTTGCCGGGCAGGAGTTCAACAAATGCACCAAATTTCAGGAAGCGTGTGACGCGTCCCGTATAGACCTCTCCGACCTCGACTTCGCGTACAATGTCCTCAATCATCTTGCGGGCACAATCCATCGCCTCCATATTTGGAGATGTAATAAAGATGTTGCCATCCTCATGAATATCAATATCTACGCCTGTTTCATCAATGATCTTACGAACGACCTTACCCCCCGTTCCAATGACATCTCGAATCTTGTCAATGTCAATGGTGATAACCTCTACGCGCGGGGCATACGGTGAGAGTTCTGCCGCCGGCTTGTCAATGCATGCGAGCATCTTTTCAAGGATGAACGCACGTCCCTCCTTTGCCTGTGCGAGAGCCGAGGCAAGAATGTCCCGCGTGATTCCGGCGATCTTGATGTCCATCTGAATTGCCGTAATCCCTTTTGATGTACCGGCTACTTTAAAGTCCATATCGCCGAGAGCATCCTCCATCCCTTGAATATCCGTAAGGATAGAGTAGTCATCACCATCGCGCACAAGCCCCATCGCCACACCAGAGACGGGACGCTTGATCGGAACGCCTGCACACATAAGCGACAGCGTACTTCCGCAGACACTCCCCATCGAGCTCGAGCCATTTGACTCAAGAATCTCCGAGACGAGACGAATCGTATAGGGGAAATCTTCAATCGAAGGAATCATCGGAAAGAGTGCGCGTTCCGCAAGTGCCCCATGCCCGATCTCACGCCGACCGGGACTGCGCATGGGACGCGCCTCACCAACACTGTATCCGGGAAAATTATAGTGATGCAGATAGTGTTTCGTTGTCTCTGGACCAAGTCCATCGATGATCTGTTCGTCTCCAATCGAACCAAGCGTCGTGACGGTAAGCACCTGCGTCTGACCTCTCGTAAAGAGACCCGAACCGTGTGTACGCGGCAAAATACCAACCTCACAGCTGACGGGGCGCACCTCATCCAGCGCACGTCCATCCGGACGGATTTTTTCGTGCGTAATCATGTGGCGGACAATCCCCTTTTCGATCTTGTAAAGGATCTGTCCAATCTCTTTTGCAGCATCCGGATATTCCTCGACGAAATGCTCCACGGTCTCCGCCTTGATGGCAGAAATATCTGCATCACGCGCAAGCTTGTCGCTGTTCCGTGTTGCGGCATCAAGGCGCTCCTCTGCATACGCACGCACCTTGAACTCCAGTTCCTCGGAGACAGCAAAAATCGCGGGAGCGATCTTTTCTTTTCCACAGGCACTCCGAATATCGTTCTGAAACTCGACAAGGCGACGAATCTCAGCATGACCGAACAGGATCGCATCGAGAACGATCTCTTCGGAAAGTTCGTTTGCACCCGCCTCCACCATCATAACAGCATCGTGAGAACCGGCCACGGTGAGATTCAGCTCCGAGACAGCACGCTGCGCCTCCGTCGGATTGATAACAAACGCACCATCAACATAACCGACACGCACGCCCGCAATCGGTCCCATAAAGGGGATATCCGATACGGTAAGTGCACAGGAGGCACCGATCATCGCAGCGATTTCCGGTGGATTGTCCTGCTCCACGGAGAGAACGGTAGCAACGATTTGGACATCGTTCCGAAAGCCATCGGGGAAAAGAGGGCGAATAGGGCGATCAATCAGGCGCGCACAGAGCACGGCATCGCTGCTCGGACGTCCCTCTCGCTTGATGAAGCCACCTGGAATCTTTCCTGCAGCATACATCTTTTCTTCATAATCCACCGTCAGCGGAAAGAAGTCAACGCCCTCACGTGGGGCACTGGAAGCTGTCGCTGTGACCAAAACAACAGTGTCGCCATAGCGAACCAAGACAGCCCCATTCGCCTGCTTTGCCATCTTCCCGTACTCGATGGTCAGCGTTCGTCCGCCCAACTCCATCTCAAAGCATTGCATACATATCCTCCTAGGTTTCTTCGGATCATTCTATACTATAAAACCATTCGACAAAACATGTTGGAATCCTTGTCCCTATAGCAAAAAAGCGGGGAAGCCCCCGCTCTTTTCTCTCCGTATCTGAGATATTACTTACGCAGATTGAGCTTTGCAATAATCGAGCGATAGCGCTCAATATCTGTCTGATACAGATAGCTTAGAAGGCGGCGACGATGTCCGACCATCTTCAAAAGCCCACGGCGTGAATGGTGATCCTTCTTATGTTCCTTCAGATGTTCCGTCAAGTACTGGATGCGTGCCGTCAGAACAGCAATCTGAACCTCGGGAGATCCCGTATCTCCCTCGTGTACTGCATGTTCCTTAATGATTTCTTGTTTCTTTTCCTGTGTGAGCATATTGAATCCTCCTCATAAATTTTCACCACTGACCAAGAAAGCGTCGGATTATTCGCTATCTGAGTCATGGTTTGGTTGCGTCCATCATATTACCATAGAAATATTTTCTTGTAAACGAAAACTTTTATCAAAAATACGTTCGACAGTCTCCCTATCTTTTGCAATCTGATGAATTAAATCATCAACCGAAGAAAAGCGCTGCTCATTCCGTATCCTCTCATAGAAGGAAACCATGATCTCTGCGCCGTAAAGATCACCGGAGAAATCCAAGATATGAACTTCCAAACGACGGTCACAACCATCGAATGTCGGGTTGTTTCCGATATTCGCAACCGCGCGGTAGACCTTCTCCTGATACAGAACAGTTACGGCATAAACCCCATTTGGCAGACGCTCATACGCTTCGTATAACGCCAGATTTGCCGTTGGAAAGCCAAGCCTGCGCCCACGTGCCTGCCCATGTATCACAATGCCGTTGATGGAAAACGGATAGCCGAGGTATTCGTTGACTCTATGCAGGTCACCACTCTCAATAAGGGCACGAATCCTTGTGCTGCTCACGGGCGCTCCGTCTCGCATGACCGACGAACAGACGGTCAATCGGAACCCGTATGTCCGGGACGTTTCACGCAGGAGTTCCGGTGTCCCGACACCACTGCGTCCAAAGGTATAGTTCTCCCCCACAACAATGTACCGCGGTGAAAAATAACGTCGAAGAAGCCGAATAAAATCATCCGGCTCAGTCTCAGCGAAATCCGAGGTAAATGGAATCTCGACCAAGGCATCTACACCGAGATTCTTCAGAATACGGAGACGCATTGCGTCACTTGCAATGCGTCGAGGCGCGTGTCCCGGTGCAATGACGGAGCGCGGGTGATTTGCAAACGAAAAAACAAGCGCAGTACCTTTGATCTCCTGCGCCTTTTCGACTGCTGTACGTATGATCGCTTGGTGCCCGATATGAATCCCATCAAACATACCAAGAACAACTACGATATTTGGATACTTTAATGGAAAATCAACCAGTTCTTTATATTTTTCCATAGGGAAGACACATTCTCCTCGTATGTATATTCCGTCGTTCAAGGCTCTCCAATCACGCGCAACTCTGGGAAAAGCTCGACAGCGTGGTTTGCGTAGACACGTTTCTGCACTGCCGCAATCAGTCGTTGGACATCGGATGCACTCGCATTGCCGATGTTGATAATAAACCCCGCATGTTTCTGCGAAACCTGCGCACCACCAACGGTAAGCCCTTTTAGTCCGGTCTGCTCGATCAGTGTCCCGGCAAAATATCCGGGCGGACGCTTAAACGTACTTCCCGCACTCGGATAAGACAATGGCTGCTTGCTCTTCCGACGGTGATTCAAGTCTGTCATGCGTTCCAGGATCCTATCCCTGTCCGCTTCCCGCAAGTGCAGACGTGTTTCGCAGATGACTTCGTCCCCGCGCTGAAAAACACTGTGACGATAGCCAAAATCAAGCTCGGCAGCAGAATACAGACGCTCAACTCCGTCCCGAGAAACCGTTCGGACTGAGACGACAACAGATTTCATCTCATCATCATACGCGCCCGCATTCATGAAGATTGCACCGCCGATGCTCCCAGGAATCCCGCAGGCAAACTCCAAGCCTGAAAGCCCATGTTGCTGCGCAAACGCAGCAACATCACGCAGCAGAGCGCCCGCGCCGACGATGAGATCTGTACCATCACGCGTAATATCTGCCATCTTTTTCCCAAAGCGTATGACAAGCCCGCGGATACCACCATCACGAACCAATATATTGGAGCCGTTGCCAAGCAGGGTAATCGGCTCCCCATACTCCTTTGCCATACGGATAATCTTCTGCACTTCTTCCGTATTCTGTGGATAAAAGAGCAGATCTGCAGGGCCTCCGATCCGAAACGTCGTATGAAAGCGCAGGGGGGCATCTGCAAAGAGCTGCGCAGCGTCGAATGCACGCTCACAGACTCGTACAAAATCCTTATTCATATCGTATCTGTTCCCCCATGACATCCTGTTCCGCTCAAACACAAATCGGCAAATGCGTTTTGACGCAGTGCTTCATATGCAACAACGGCAACGGCATTGGACAGATTCAGTGAACGCGCCCCTGCCTGCATTGGAATGCGAATGGTACGTTCCTCGTTGGCAGCCAGCAGTGGCTCCGGCAATCCCGCCGTCTCCTTCCCAAAAACAAGAATGGAATCTGACGTATACACAATATCAGAGTAGCTGTGTTTCGCCTTGGTCGTACAGAAATAGAACGGCGATCCCGTATATTGCTGTTGAACATCTGCAAAACTGTCGTGATAGTACACCTTAACGAGATGCCAATAATCCAGTCCCGCACGTTTCAAATGTTTATCATCTGTCGAGAATCCAAGCGGCCGCACAAGATGAAGCTCAATCCCCGTTCCGGCACACAGGCGCGCAATATTTCCTGTATTTCCCGGAATCTCCGGTTCGACCAGGACAATGTGCATGAGATATGAGCCTCCACTCTTCCAGAAATAATGCAACGTCATTATAGCGAATTACACATATAAAAACAACCCACAGGAGCAGAAACTCCCGTGGGCTGCAAGAACGTTCTTCTTATCGCAAAACGGCACCTTCATTTGCGGACGTTGTCAGCTTCGCATAGCGGGCTAGATACCCCGTTTTGATTTTAGGTTCCGGCTGTACCCAATTTGCACGGCGCTTTGCAAGTTCTTCGTCACTGATCTCAAGCTCAAGTTTACGATTTGGAATATCAATCGTAATCATATCGCCATCCTCGATCAGTGCAATCGGCCCCCCCGACATCGCCTCCGGCGATACATGTCCGACACATGCGCCTTGACTTGCACCGCTGAATCGCCCATCTGTTATGAGACCAACCTTCAGCCCCATTCCTGTGATGACTGCTGTTGGGTTGAGCATCTCCTGCATCCCGGGACCGCCCTTCGGCCCCTCGTAGCGGATGACAACGACATCGCCATCGCGAATCTTTCCCTCCATAATGGCGTTGACACCATCTTCCTCGGAGTTAAAGCACCGTGCCGTGCCACGATATGTGAGCATATCGTCCGCAACCGCCGAGGCCTTAACAACAGCATAATCCGGTGCGAGGTTCCCGCGCAGGATGGCAAGGCCGCCCTCGGGACGATATGGATGCTCGACACTGTGAATCACCGTCGGATCCAGAATCTCTGCGTGTGCGATACGGTCACGTACCGTTCCTGTAACGGTCAGCGCGTCCAGATGCAACAGATTCATCTTCGACAGTTCCTTCATCACTGCCGTAATTCCACCCGCTTCATTCAGATCCTGCATGTGGTGCGTTCCTGCAGGGCTCAGCTTCGTAATATACGGCGTACGTCTACTGATCTCATCAAACAGCGGCGGCGGTAGCTCAATTCCCGCCTCATGTGCAATCGCCGTGAGATGCAGAACGGTATTCGAAGAGCCTCCGATGCCCATATCGACCGTGATCGCATTTTCAAAGGCCTCACGCGTCATAATATCCCGCGGGCAGATATTCTTTTTAACAAGTTCAAGAATAACCGCCCCTGCATGCTTTGCCAGCAAACGACGCTCTCCTGTGTAAGGAGCGGGAATCGTGCCGTTTCCGGGAAGCCCCATACCGAGCACCTCGGTCAAGGAGTTCATCGTGTTCGCCGTGAACAGGCCGGAGCAGGAACCGCAGCTTGGGCAGGCATGCTCCTCAATAGCAGCCATCTCGCCGGCATCCATCTTGCCGGCGGCAAACATCCCCGCTGCCTCGAATGCCTGACTGACACTGATGTCGCGTCCACGATGACGTCCGGCGAGCATGGGGCCGCCACTGACGAGAATGGCAGGGATATTGAGACGTGCCGCTGCCATTAGCATCCCAGGTACAACCTTATCGCAGTTTGGAATGAGGACAAGCCCATCGAATCCCGATGCCATGGCAACAGCCTCGATGGAATCCGCAATGAGTTCACGGCTCGCGAGGGAATATTTCATCCCCGTATGCCCCATGGCAATACCATCACAAACACCAATCGACGGAAATTCAATCGGCGTTCCACCAGCTGCTGCCACTCCAAGTTTCACGGCTTCCGCAATTGTATTCAGATGAAAGTGCCCCGGGATAATCTCGTTGAACGAATTGCAAACTCCGATCAACGGTTTTCTCAAATCCTCCGAACCATATCCGTTGGCATGGAACAGTGAACGATGTGCACAACGTGTCGCTCCCTGCTTTACAACATCACTTCTCATAAAAAACTCTCCCAATCTACTATGTTTATGGATAATACACACATCCATAAACCAACTACAATTTACAAAGATATGACAGAGATTGTAGCGCATTCCATGTTTTTTTTCAATAGCCTAGCGAAAGAGAGTTTTTCTTGCATGGCATACACATGGGGAATATGTTATAATCTGATTGTTTCTTAAAACTCAATTCCCTTCTGGGCTTTGATCCCCTTGTGAAATGGGTGTTTAACCAGGTGCATCTCCGTAACAAGATCTGCCCGATCAATGAGTTCTTGAGCCGCATTGCGCCCTGTAAAGATTAGGTGCGTTCTCTCGAGCCGTTTGGAAATCAGCATCTCCAAATCGTCCAAGGAGATAAAGCCGAAGGAGTAAGCGTAGTTGAACTCATCGAGGATAATCATATCCCATGTGTTCTCACAGAGCTCATCCATTGCTGTTTGAAGAAGTGCATGAACAGCACTGCGATGTTCATCCTCTGCGCCGGCTCCTCTCTGCGAAAAACCAAGCCCCCCCTGACGAATTTCAATGCAGGGGCGCACAGATGAGAGTGCCTTAATGGCTGCAAGCTCGCCGTACTTCCAGCTTCCTTTGATAAATTGCAGGATGAGCACGCGCATCCCATTTCCCCATGCGCGTACTGCCATACCAAGAGCTGCCGTAGTTTTTCCCTTTCCCTCACCGGTGTGAACAATAACAAGACCTTTGGTTTCCATATGAAATCCTCAACTTTCTAAAAGACAGATGATATTTTGGGTGAATGAATGAAACATTATTTTTTCTTTACGGCAATCATTTTCCTCGCCGTCCTCGGTTGTATTTTTGCCATTGAAAAAACAGATCTTTTGAACCTTAGAAAAATCGACATCACCGCCGAAATTCATGAGAACGGTGGAAGTTCTGTACTCGTGTGGGAGCGTCTCCCCTATCCCTGCTATTATCGTATTGATACCTACATTAAGACAACTGGAACGGTCACCGAGGAATCCATCTACGAACACGTAAAGACAGAGTTTACTACCACGCCGTCCTATGCGGTCTCCTCCGCGCCGATCCCCTTTTATTATCGAATTACGGCTTATGGAATGTTTGGCGCGGTAACAGCTCCATCGACGCCAATTGCCACTCCATATTTTATGGCGAAAGCGCCCATTTCCATCAGTCATTATACCGAGGATCACCCTGCCAGTCTCATGCCCTTCCTTGTTTGGCACAATCTCCCGAATGCCGTACTCTACGAGGTAGAAATTCTCTCCGCTCCCCCTGCACAGGAAGGCGGCACGGAATTATCCTCTACGAACCACATAATGAGTACGCGCAGTATCTTTACAAACGGATGGCAGGCAGATCTACGTCCCTATGGAGCTTATGAAAAACTGTTCTGGCGCGTGCGTGCCCTCGGGCTCAAAAACGAGCCCATCGGAGAATTCTCAGCCGCTGAACCGTTATATTTGGATTCATCTGCAGATTTTCCAAACAGCCCGATTCCAAATACATACGATCAGGTGATGAATTTCCGTCAGCCAATCTACCCCGTATATCAGTGGATTCCACTGAACAACATCACGCGTTATGAAGTCGAACTTCTCACAGACCCGCCCGAAGTAGACCATGGAACGGAGCCGGATCCAAGGCGTGCATGGGCACAGACAATTACCGCGACCAATGCCATCTATGACGAATATGCACGCCCTTACGCCGGCACCTATTACTGGCGCGTGCGTGGATTAGATACGCAAGGAAATACTGTGGGTACATGGTCTGACATCGCGTCATTCACCGTTGATACACCGACTGAAAAACGGATCTATGCAGCGGCACTTGGTGACAGCATTACGCACGGAGGCGGTGCAATCTCGAGCTCTCCCGCGTTTCTTGAGTACAGCTATACAACCTATCTGCCCTTTGACTGTATCAATCTCGGGCGCAGTGGCGATACATCCCATACAACTCTGGAGCGCTTCGATCAAGATGTGCTCCCCCTCCATCCCGTAAATCTTCTGATCCTGACTGGATCGAACAGTCTGCGGGCAACTGGTGTAACAGCGCAAGATATCATTGATGATCTGGATGAACTGCAAAAAAAGTGTCTTTCACACAACATCCGCCCGATCTTCCTAACACTCCTGCCACTTAATCCGGATCGCATCTCGCTCGCTTTCCACTCGGAGACAGATCTCTCGTGGCGTTGGAAAATGACCGTTGTCAATACCTGGATACGTTCGCAGGAATTCTATGTAGATATAGAACCGTACTTCTACGATGAGCAGAAACACATTCTAAACCCACAGCTCTCCACCGACGGTCTGCATCCCGATATTGATGGGAAACGGATGATGGCGGAGATCATCAACGAACACCGCGACCATTTCCACGAACTCCCGTAGATCAGAAGGGGCTGTTGCACGAAGCTAAAAACTTCGTACAACGCCCCTTCTTTGTGCCCATTCCACCCCGCTTATGCGGTCCCCCTTCCCCGTCAAACGGGGAATACTTTAAGGATAGCGGCATAATCAGCTTCCCCCTGTTTACGGGGGAAGTGGCGAGCATAGCAAGCCGATAGAGGGACATGCAACCACCCCTTTTTCATTTTTTCGACTGAATCAACATTGCATCACCAAAGGAAAAGAAGCGGTATTTTTCTTCAACTGCTGTTCGATATGCCTCCAGTGTGAATGCACGTCCGGCAAAGGCACTGACCAACATAATGAGCGTGGATTTGGGCAGGTGGAAGTTCGTAATGACAGCGTCGACAACGTTAAACCGATATCCAGGATAGATAAATATATCCGTCCATCCCGTCCCTGCCTCAACACTTCCTGTCTGTGCAGCCGATGCTTCCAGTGTGCGAATGGATGTCGTGCCGACAGCAATGATACGTCGCCCTTCTTGTTTTGCCTTTTGAATCAACTCCGCTGTTTCCGACGGAACAGAGTAGAACTCTTGGTGCATGACATGATCTTCGATCACGTCGACATGAACAGGTCGAAATGTCCCAAGCCCGACATGAAGAGTAACAAAGCCAAATTGGACGCCCTTATCCCTCAGTTCCTGCATGAGTGATTCTGTAAAGTGAAGCCCCGCCGTCGGAGCGGCAGCCGAGCCCTTGACACGGCTGTATACGGTCTGGTAGCGCTCTCGGTCCGCGAGTTTCTCGTGGATATAGGGCGGAAGCGGCATCGTTCCCAAACGATCCAGAATTTCCTCAAACACACCGTCATAGAGAAACCGTACAATGCGTCCGCCAAAATCCGTATGGGCAAGAATCTCGCAGGAGAGCTCGTCACCAAAATGAATGATGGATCCAACGCGCACTTTCTTCCCCGGCTTTACCAGCGCCTCCCACTGGTCTTTATCGATCTGACGCAGGAGAAAGACCTCAGCCTTCCCGCCCGTTTGACTGCGTACGCCGATGAGACGTGCAGGAATGACACGCGTATCATTGAAGATCAGAACGTCACCTGTTTGCAGGTACGCTCCAAGTTCATAAAAACGTCGGTGCTCAATCGTACCGTCTTTGGGATGCAAGACCATAAGACGAGCCGCGTCCCGCGGCTCGATCGGTGTCTGGGCGATACGCTCCTCCGGAAGATCGTAGTCAAAATCCGAAATATCCATCTAGCTGTACACCTTGCCTAGTATAATTTCTCAAGCGTAACGCCTGTATAGTAATGAAAGAGGATGTCCTTGTAACTGCTCCCCTTTTCTGCAAGAGCCTTCGCCCCCCATTGGGAAAGTCCAAGCCCATGACCGGAACCATATCCACTGAATACGACATCCGTTCTTCCAGCACGCATATCAAACAGCGTACTTGGTAAAGAAAAGAATGTGCGCAGATTATTGCCAGAGAGAACGATACGCCCTTTCGTTCCGATCAACTCTGCTGAACGTACGCGACCGGACGGACTTCGATCACCGCTCCCCTTGCCCACAACCAGCGAAGAGAGGTGTATTTCCTTGAGTGTTCCAAGCACAGTTCCGTTCTGTTCCACCTTTTGCATGAATTCACTCATCGGAATCGCACGTATCCATGGCTGCGTCTGCGTTTGCAGATCGGACACAGCGCACAGATAGGGCACAGAGCTCCCCCACACGTACTCGCTGAACTCCGTCATACCGCCGGAATCCGTGTGAAACAGCGCGTCAATGACACTGCCGTTGTAAAAGAGCACCTCTCCTCTCGTATGATTGACCGCATCTGTTGTTGTACGCGTCTCTGCTGTCATGCCTTCATAGACTTGACAATGTGACGTATTACAGAGGTCAAATCCATCCGTACTGTGCCGCTTTCGATTCTTCAGAGCGAAGGTACGCGCCGCAACACTCTGTGCCTGCAGCACCTCTGCTGACCATGTCGGCGGCATTTCTTTCGGGATAACACCGTAGAGATAGTCCTCGACCAGTACATTATTGATGACGGTAATCCCATTCTTTTTCAGCAGTGTGACAGATCCTCGGTATGGTGCATCATTGATCTTGACAAATCCCACGGCATCCGACCGAATGAGCAACCGTTCCCCTTTGATTTCCTGACCATTCACAAGAAACTGTGCCTGCTGCATGCGAATGTCAAGTTCTTTCCACGATGGAACTTCTAAAATCGGTGCTTGGTCAGTATCTGCGTAGACATGGAGAGCACCATCGGTTGCTGCAAGCCGAACCTCGAATACGCCCTGGCTGAGCCCCACAGTGATTTCCGGTGGCCATGAAGTAATGCCCCGCTGAGGCAGAAAGGCAAGTACCACAAAGAAAAAGAAGCCGCAAAGCCAACGACAGAAATTCATCACAATGCCTTCTTTCCCAATTATGCCATCAGGCGCAGACGTTTCTTCTCTTTGTTTTCCTTGCGCTGAAGCTTACGAAGTGCACGACTGTAACGCTCCTCCTCACTGAATACACAGCCGCAGTAGGACTGACGGTAGAGCCCCAGTTCTTTGCTGAGATCGATCCCCTCCTGCCAGCCGTCACGAAAATCCTCGTAGTAAAAGGAAATCCCATATTCTTTGGCAAAACGTTCTGCAACGGAGCGCATGAGATCATGCTGCTGATAGATGCTGTAAAAAAGTGTCGAGGTAAAGTTGTCAAAGCCGTGTTCTGCCGCATATCGCGCCGATTCTTCCAGCCGCCATGTATAACACATACGGCAGCGTCCCTTCTTTGTTCCCTCTGCCGGAAGCGCTTTCTTTAAGAACTCGCGCATCGCATACGTCTCGTCTGCGATAAAATCCATCTGCATAAGTTCCGCAAACTTTCTTGCGTTCTGCAGACGCTCCTCCCATTCCTTGTAGGGATGGATATTCGGGTTAAAGAAATATCCTGTGGGTTCAATGCCGTCGCCGCGTAATTTTTTCAGAGGATAGCAGGAGCATGGTCCACAGCACATATGCATGAGTAATTTCATCTCAGAGCAGTTCTCCTTGTCTGTCATCATTTTGCGGGAACGGGATCCCGATATGCTCGTATCCGCCGCGCGTTACGATCCGACCGCGTGCCGTACGTGCAATAAACCCCAACTGAATCAGATACGGTTCGTAGACATCCTCGATGGTCTCCACCATCTCACTGAGAGCTGCCGCCAAGGTTTTTAGGCCGACAGGCCCGCCGGAGAACTTTTGAATCATGACTTCCAGCATGTAGCGATCCTTGTTCTCGAGCCCCTTGTCATCGACCTCAAGTGCTTCCAGTGCCTCAATAGTAACGGTCTTCGATATCGTACGCTCACCTGCCACCTGAGCAATGTCACGGACACGCTTCAGGATGCGGTTTGCGACACGCGGCGTTCCCCGCGAGCGGCGTGCAATCTCAAGAGCACCCTCACGCTCGATCTGTACAGAGAGGATCTCGGCCGTGCGTTCAATGATGAGCAGCAAGGCCTCGGGCGTATAGTATTCCAAACGCGATTGAATGCCGAAACGGTCACGCAAAGGAGCCGAGAGTGCGCCCGTCTTTGTCGTTGCGCCAACGAGGGTAAACGGAGCAAGGTCGAGACGCAGAGAGCGTGCGCTGGGGCCCTTGCCGATGATAATGTCAATGGCATGATCCTCCATCGCAGAATAGAGAATCTCCTCGACATGATGCGAAAGGCGATGAATCTCGTCAATAAAGAGAACATCATGCTCCTGCAGATTCGTGAGAAGGGAGGCAAGATCTCCCTGCCGCTCAATCGCAGGTGCTGAGGTTTGACGGAAATTTGCCCCCATTTCATTCGCAATGATCGCTGCGAGCGTCGTCTTTCCAAGTCCGGGCGGTCCATAGAGAAGGACATGATCCAATGCTTCGCTGCGCGAGAGCGCCGCTTGTATGAACTTGGACAAATTCGACTTTACCTTATCCTGTCCGATGTACTCATTCAAACGCCGTGGGCGCAGACTGTACTGCCAGCCGTCTGTCGTCTGTTCCTCAAAGGAAACAAGCGCCTCATCCTCGTACATATCCAATATTGACCCCCTCCTTTCTCAAAATCGCTGCAGCTCTGCCAACGCATAACGAATAATCTCTTCCGTACTTGCCCACTCGGTCTTTTTTTTCAGCACAGATTGGATTTCGCTCTGCCCAAACCCCAGACTGAGAAGCGCTTCGGTTGCCTCAGAGATTTTATCTCCTATGTCGCCAGCTAGACCAGCTGTCTGATCTGTGGAAGAAATATCATCAAACATGGTGGGCGCAAGTTGATCCTTCAGCTCCAAGATAATTCGCTCGGCGGTCTTTTTTCCAATCCCCGGGAGCTTTGTGATTGCTTTGACATCCTTCTGATGGATCAATCGATAAAACTCGTTTGCCGTAATTGCCGAAAGGATGCCCTGCGCAACCTTCGGCCCTATGCCCGAAATACCGATTAAATGCTGAAAGAGATCATACTCCTCCTGCGAAAAGAAGCCATAAAGGAGGATCGCATCCTCGCGCACATGTGTATGAATATGGAGCATGACTTCTTCGCCGATACCGATATGATTGCGCGTCTGATGGGAGACAAACACACGATAGCCAACATCATGAACATCTAAAAAGCAATAGTCCGGAAATATGTAAGCGACTTTTCCACGTAAAAATCCAATCATTGATTCTATGCTCCCCATCTATATCCGGTTGCGCCATGCTATACTGTCCACACAATGCGCGGCACTGATCGCGACCGCAAGGGCATCCGCCGTATCATCAGGATGTGGTGGTGCGGGAAGATTCAGGAGTTTCGTTACCATGTATATGACCTGTTCTTTTGTCGCCTTCCCATAGCCCGTCACAGACTGCTTTACCTGCAGCGGCGTACGCTCCACGATCGGAATATTGTTCTGCGCTGCAGCAAGGAGTGCGATGCCGCGTGCCTGTCCAACCGGAATCGCTGTCGTCACATTTCGATTGAAGAAAAGCTGCTCCACGCCCATGGCATCAGGAGAATATTTTTCGATGAGCAATGTAAGCTCCGTATGGATTTTCAAAAGGCGCTTTTCCACCTCCATTTTCGATGGTGTTGTAATCGCACCATAGGCATGAGGGCGCAGACGTGAGCCCATCAGCTCCACAAAGCCATAGCCGCATATAGCAGTCCCAGGGTCGATACCGAGTACTAACATCTTCTTATTCTTAAAAGAGTGCAGACATCACGTCTGCACTCCGATAAGCAATCCTCCGCTTATTCATCCATCTCATAGTTGCTGTAGACGTTCTGGACATCATCGTTGTCCTCGAGTGCGTCGATCAGCGTCTGCATCTTCTCAGCGTCCTGATCGGCAAGATGAACCGTCGTATCGGGAACCATTGTCACCTCGGCAGATGCTGTCTCGATGCCCTTTTCTCCGAGAACCGCCTCAATCGGCTCAAAGGCTTCCGGTTCGGCAACAATCTCAAAGACATCGTCCTCCGAACGCATATCCTCTGCACCGGCCTCCAAGACGATCTCAAGGAGCGCATCCTCATCGTCAAACGCCTCACGCTCTACGACAAAAACAGCCTTCTTCTTGAACATCCATGCAACACAGCCATCCTGCCCGAGATTGCCGCCGTACTTTGAAAAGAGATGACGGACATCCGCCGCCGTACGATTGCGGTTGTCGGTCAGAATATCGAGCATGACGGCTGTACCGCCTGGCCCATACCCCTCGTAAAACAGCTCCTCGTAATTGCTTCCCTCAGTGGCGCCAAGCCCCTTCTGAATGGCTCGATTGATATTGTCCTTCGGGATATTGTTTGCCTTTGCCTTGGAAAGGGCAAGTTTCAGGCGCATATTCCCCGTGGGATCAGCGCCGCCCATGCGGACGGCAATCGTGATCTCGCGTCCGATCTTCGTTGTAATCTTGCCGCGAATCGCATCATTTGCGCCCTTTTTACGTTTGATGTTTGCCCATTTTGAATGTCCTGACATCGTTCCGATCTCCTTCTCAATATACAAGCCGGTAGTGCTTTTTTTTCCCTTTTTTGATCAATGCTGCACCATCCGTGAAATCCCCTTCACCGAGAATATACTGCTCGTCGGCGACACGCACATCATTGAGCGTGAGCCCGCCCTGCTGAATCATGCGGCGAGCCTCGCTCTTCGAGGGAAATACATCCCCGCGCACAAGTACATCCACAAGCTTTTCCCCTACAGCAGTACGAATCAGTGGAATCTCTGCCGACGTACCACCACCGAAGAGGGCTTTTGCTGTCTCCTGTGCCTTCTCAGCCTCATGCGCTCCATGAACGATCTTGGTCACCTCGTATGCGAGAATTTCCTTGGAGCGGTTGATCGCATTCCCCTCGACAGCAACAAGGTGACGAACCTCATCCATCGGGAGATATGTGAGCAGCGAGAGACAGGTCTCGACATCGGCATCATCGATATTGCGCCAATACTGGTAAAAGTCATAGGGAGACGTTTTTTCAGCATCGAGCCATAGTGCACCGCCTGCCGTCTTACCCATTTTTATTCCATCGCTCTTTGTAAGCAGCTTGTTCGTAAGACCGAATACCGTGATGTTCTTCTTGCGACGGCAGAGTTCTACCCCCGCAATGATATTCGACCACTGATCATCGCCGCCCATCTCGAGCTTGCAACCGTAGCGCGCATTGAGCTCCATGAAGTCATACGCCTGCATAATCATATAGTTGAACTCAAGGAAGGTCAAGCCCTTTTCCCAGCGCTGCTTGTAGCTCTCGGCAGTAAGCATGCGATTGACGGTAAAGTGTGCGCCAATATCACGGAGCAGATCGATATAGTTGAGCTTGCGCAGCCAGTCTCCGTTATCCACCATGATCGCCCGATCATCCGCGAAGTCGATGAAACGGGAAATCTGCCTACGGAAACAGTCACAATTGTGACGGATAATCTCATCGGTCATCATCTTTCGCATATCCGTACGCCCTGAGGGATCTCCAACGGTACCCGTGCCGCCGCCGACAAGACAGATCGGACGATGTCCCGCTCTCTGCAGATGAGACATTGCCATGAGCGCAATCAGATGCCCTGCATGGAGGCTGTCTGCCGTTGGGTCAAAACCGGTATAAAAAGAGACCTGCTCCTGTCCAAGGAGTTCGCGCAATCCTGCTTCATCTGTGCACTGCGCAAGAAACCCACGTTCCTTCAGTATATCAATGGCGTTCAATCTGCTACCTCTTTCTTAGTTCTGCCCTTTTTCTACGCCCATGCCCGGCTCAGGAGCCTCTGCTGCAGACGACGACGCATTCTCCGAGGACGCAGTATGTGCGGCAGTACTGTTCTTTCCTGTGTCGGCAGTTCCCTTCGTCCCCGTATCTTTCCCATGCGCATCCGGTTTTTTCTTTGGATCTTTATCCTTCTCATGTTCATGATCTTCGATGGGGAGATCATCCGATGCGTCGGCAAAGGAGGGAGCTCCCTCAAAATGACGTACAGGAAGGCCCATATGAGCTTTCAGCATAAATGTCTGCCAGATGACGGCAGGGGTCAGTCCTCCCGCCATTCCATGCAAATCACCAACGCTGTCATTGCCGATCCAGACACCTGCGACCAGATCCGGTGTATACCCGACAAACCATGCATCATGATAGTCGCTTGTTGTTCCCGTTTTTCCCGCGGCAGGACGACCAATGTTGGCACGCGTTCCTGTGCCACGTCGGATAACATCCTCCATCATCGCGGTCATGGTGGCGGCATTCGCTGCAGAAATAACACTTTTTTCCTTCCGCTGCGCCTCTTCGAGCACCTTTCCCGTACGCGAAACAACACGGATGATAGCGACCGGATCGACATGAACTCCACGATTTGCAAAGGTGCCGTATGCACTTGTGAGCTCCAGTGGGGTGACGCCGCGCGTCATACCACCGAGTGCAATGGCAAGATTGCGGTCATTCGTCGCCCCGTCGAGAACAAAGGTCGATATGCCCATCTCCTGCGCATAGTAGATCGCCTTGTCGATGCCGATGTCCTGTGCGATGCGAACGGTCGGCACATTAAGCGACCAACGCACAACATCCCGCAACCGCACCTTCCCAGAGAAGTTGCGGCTATAATTCTGCGGCTCCCATCCGCCGATCTTCAGCGGCTTATCATCAATGACGGAATCTGCTGTATATTTATTCTCGAGAGCAGCAGCGAAGACAAACGGCTTGAATGCGGATCCAGGCTGACGCACCGCCTGTGCCGCACGGTTGAACTGATCTGTTCCACGTCCGCCCACCATGGCTTTGATATATCCCGTATGCGGGTCAATGGCAACGAGAGCCCCCTGCGGCTGCACAATGCCGTTTGCATCGGTAAAGTAGGTTGGGAGTTTCTGCATAGCAGCCTCCGCCGCTGCCTGCAAGTTCATATCAATGGTCGTATATATTTTCAGTCCATCTTTATAGATGGCATCATCGCCATACTTCTCGGCAAGCTGTTGAAGTACATAATCAACGAAATAGGAAGGCCCCTTGATGCCATCGTTGTTTGTCTTTACGATGGAGAGTTCTTCACGCTTTGCTGCAGTTGCCTCCCCCTCGCTGATATAGCCGTACTTGACCATCTGGTCAAGTACAACGCCCTTGCGTTGGTTCGCTGCCTCCATATTATTAAGAGGGGAATAGTAGTTCGGACTCTTTGGAATGCCCGCCAGCATCGCACATTCATTCAGCGTCAGATCCTTGACATCCTTGCCGAAATAGGTGCGTGCTGCCGCCTGAACTCCATAAGCCCCTTGTCCAAAGTAAATCTGGTTCATATAGAGTTCAAGAATTTCATCTTTCGTGTACTGACGCTCAAGCTGAAGCGCGAGAAAGACTTCCTGAATCTTGCGTTTCAGCGTTCGATCCTGTGTCAGATAGGCATTCTTCGCAAGCTGCTGCGTAATGGTAGAGCCGCCCTCCGTAACCGTGCGTCCGCGTATATTCGCCCAAACGGCACGCACAATCCCGCGCGGATCGATACCGATGTGCTCGTAGAAGCGGTTGTCCTCAACGGCGATAAATGCATTCTGAAGATTTTTGGGGATCTCATTGATGCCGACCGGTCTGCGGTTCTCAGCCGCGTGGATGTTCGCGATCTCGTTGCCATTGATATCGTAAATCTGTGACGATGCCGGCGGGACGATATCCTCCGCCAGATTCGGCCTTGTATTCAGGCTCGCCGTGAGAAATCCACAACCGACACCGATAATCATGACAAACAGGACCAGCCCTATAACAAGAATAGCTTTTCCAAGAACGGAGCCACCTTTTGACTTCTGTGTCGTTTTCTTTTCGCTTTTCTGCATAGATACCTTCCTGTCTGGACGTTTCTCCAATGCGTTCTGTCTACAATCCAATTTCTTTATTTTATCACAAACTGAGAATTTTGTAAGGATATTTTGTCAAAATTGACGTGTTCCTATGACATAATTGCTTACTTCAATTCCACAACCGTGGCCCCTGTCCCCCCTTCGGATATATCGGCAAACGAAAAGGTTCGAACAGAACGATGGTGTTTCAGATAGTCCTGCAGGCCTTGCCGAAGCGCACCCGTTCCCTTTCCGTGGATCACAAGAATTTTGGACAGTCCGGTAAACACCGCATCGTCAATAAATTTTCCAAGGACGGACTCCGCTTCGAGGACAGTCATCCCACGCACATCGATTTCAGGACGAATTTCTGCCGATTTTCTGGAAATCGAAGTCCCCACATGAATCTTTGTACTCTTCTTATTTTTTTTTTGCCCCACAAGCGTACAGGCACTCATCTTGACGATCGTACGCAGTGCGCCGACCTGAACCGTGAGCTCGTTGCCCTGAACGGCGAGCACCGTCCCCTCCTGTGCAAGGTTCTTGATGCAGATCATGTCCCCCACCCGAACTTCATTCGGGCGCACCGGCTTTCCATGGACTTCATTCCTTGGAACATCCCCTTGGATATACGCTCCATCCAGACGTTCTCGCGCTTCCTGTATTGCTTTGCGGCGTTCCTTCACACCGTGATCGTCAAACTGGTCCTTGAGGGATTTGATTGTCTCCTCCGCACTGCGCCGTGCCTCCCGAACAATATTGTTTGCCTCCTCACGCGCCTTGTGCATGAGTTCTTGACGTGATGCAGCAAATGCATCGCGTTCACTGCGAAGACACATTTCAATGGCTTTTATCTCGGACTCTCTGTGACGAAGTTCACGGTTTCTTTCCTCGTAGGCCTTCTTTTCCTGCTCGAGTTCATTGACGATTCGCTCAAAATGCGTATATTCTTCGTTGATATAGATTTCAGCACGCGCAACAATATCCTGCGGCAGACCAAGCTGTCGACTGATCGAGAAGGCATTGCTCGCTCCCGGTATGCCGATCAGAAGCCGATAGGTCGGACGCAGTGTTTTGAGATCAAATTCGACCGAGGCATTCTCCACGCCCGGCTGTGTGTAGGCATAGGTTTTAAGAGCAGCGTAATGCGTGGTTGCAACAACAGCAATCTTGCTGTGTAAAAAATATTCGATGATACTGCGTGCGAGGGCAGCGCCCTCATCCGGGTCGGTGCCTGCTCCGACCTCATCGAGCAGAATAAGGTCACCGCACTGTGCCTTTTTGATGATGCGAACAATATTCCGCGTATGCGCCGAAAAGGTGGAGAGACTCTGCTCTATGCTCTGCTCATCACCGATATCTGCATAGATATTGCGATAGACGGGGAGTTCCGAATCCGGTGCTGTCGGCAGAAAACAGCCGATCTGCGACAAGAGCGCCAACAGGCCCAGTGTCTTCATACTCACCGTCTTGCCGCCCGTATTCGGTCCCGTCACCAAAAGGATGGAAAATGTCTTCCCCAGCTCTATGTTAATCGGGACAACCGTATCCCTCGGAAGAAGTGGGTGCCTCGCTCTCTTTAAGTGAACGAATCCGTCTCGATTCAGTGTCGGCGGATATGCCTCCATCTCATGTGCGAGCCCGGCACGCGCAAAAATAAGATCAAGCCCTGCGAGAACCGTGCAGTTCTCTGCGAGGATAGTACTGTGCGCGGCAATCTCGGCCGACAGTTTCTGCAGGATTCGCTGAATCTCCTGCTCACGTGCGAGCCCCATCTGACGCACCGTATTATTTAGTTCCACCGTTGCGAGCGGCTCGACAAAAAGAGTTGCACCGCTGGCGGACTGATCGTGAATCACACCGGGAAAATAATTGCGATATTCCTGCTTGACCGGAATTACGTAGCGCTCATCGCGCACAGTGACAATCGCTTCCTGAAAGTATTTCTGATTTGCCGCATCGTGCAGGATTGCAGACAGGCGATCCTTCACACGTGCCTGCGCTGTATGTAGTTCCCGCGTAATCCTGCGTAGTTCCGGACTGGCATCATCACGGAAATTTCCATGCGCGTCGATGGCATCCTTCAGATGACGCTCCACCATCCCAAGGATCTCAATCGGCCTTGCTTTCTCTTTGAGAATCGGCACATCCAACGTGAGATCACGAAAAAAATACTTCACATTCCGCATCCCGCCCATCGTACTCATGACAGAGCGCAGTTCATCGATCTCGAGGACAGAGCCCATGGCTGCCGTCTTCAGTATATGCCGCAGGTCATAGATCCCACCGAAGGGAGGTGCTTGCATTTGTAGCACCTGTACCGCCTCTGCCGTCTCCTGATGAAGCCTTACGACCTCATCGTAATCTCCGGAAGGCACGACACTGCGGCAGCATTCTTTTCCCTGCATCGTAGCGGCAAATGCTGCAAGCCAATTGGTGATCTTCCCGTATTCCAAAACATTGAACGACTCAGTGTCCATACATACCTCTATAAGATGCCGCGGAAATAATGCCCGCGTGTGATATCATTGCCCTCCTGCAAACGAAGGTACTGCTCATCTTCTTCCTTCAGCGGCGCTTTGCGGTCCATCGCATGCCGATACATGCGAACCGTACGCTGCAATTCGCCGGCCGAGAGCCCACGCCCCTCAATCCGCAGGGTAGCCACGCCCATCCCGAGAAGCTGATGCACATAAGGCAGCAGCGATAGTTGTTTGCTGTTGAGGATGTGCATACGGCAGAACTGATCGGTCATTATGGGGAAGTCCACATTCTTGCGGTCACGAAGGAAGAATTGATGCTTGCGACATGGCATGGAACATTTCCCCGTATCCAGATCCCCCAGAAAGCTCCCCAAAACACAGTACTCCGAAACCATGAGTGGAAGTCGTCCGCTGACAAGGACAGTCAGCGGAACGGGGCTTTTCTTCACAAGGTGCTCCATCTGTTTGCCGTTGAGCTCAGGCGATAGGGTCGCCTCACTGAAACCGTGCGTATGCAGGAATGTGAGTGTGGACGGATTGTAGGAGATCATCGAATAGTCTGCATGGAGGGCCACGGGCACACGTTCACGTGCAAGATATGCCGTCCCAATGTGGTGAACGTGCAGAGCTGCGGGCTGTTTTTCTTCAAAGCTCTCAAACAGACGGATCAGAGCCGCCTGCTCGTCTCCTCGTACAATACGCGGTGTATTGTAGTCGATGCGGATTCCGCATCCGCCCGCATAATCCCACGCTGCCGCATAGTCCTTCTGTTGGAGCACTGTGCCACGGAAGGACTCTCCGCCGAACAAGATCCCGTCTGCCCCGGCAGAAACGGCGACCTTCATCGCCTCCATATCATCAACGGCAACCATCAGTCTCGTCGGCCGCGGAGGTGTGATGTCCCTCCCATGGAAAAACGAAGCTGCCATATTCTCCCGAGTAAAACGGGCGACGGAGATGCGCTGCTGCGCAAAGCGCTGCATGCGCAGATCTTCCAGTGCGGAAATGGCCGAACGTCGCAGATGATTGAGCTCACTGACCGGAATCATCACCGCATCATCCATGTCGCACGAAAATTCTGCGAGCGAAAATATCGTCGTACCGAGGCGCCCCATCTGTTTTTCGGCAGTTTCAACCGTGAGTGGACGATTGTTCGCTGGAGCAACCAGATAATCGCTTTCTTCCGCCACACGATTCCCCTCGTCATCCTCGACGCAAAGCAACAGCCGCTGCCCAAGCTTTGCGTGAAGTACCGCTCGGAGCGGAATTCGCTTGCAGGATTCTGCTGCATAAGAACGTCGTGCCGTTTCCATGAGTTTTGCATCATAGACCTTAAATACACGATCGTGTATATGAACCTTTCCGCGAATAGGGAAGGACACGATATCTCCCGCAGCTGCTTCAAAGAGTTCCTTCCCGCGTCGACCATACAGATGCTCGATTTCGACACTGACGCGCCCGCCCACCTTCACCCAGAAATCCACCTGGTCGCGGACAGAAAGTCCCTCGGACAACTTCACGGTGACCATATGGGAGGAACGGTCATAGGCTGTGACACGTCCGATCAGAAGTCCGCGATTGTTCGGACGACGGTCACTCATCATATACCTGCCCTGCCGTTTTTCCATATATGCGGTTGTAAAATCACGATTGAATACCTGTGCCAAATGTGCACGGTCGGTGTCGTCAACGGCTTCTCGCCGAACACCAAGGTGATGGTCAATCGCCTTACGGTATGTACGCACAATCGTTGCAACGTATTCCGGCCGCTTCATACGCCCTTCAATTTTGAGCGAGTCAATGCCCGCATCAAGCAGCTGCGGGATGAGTTCAATCGCATTCAAATCGCGCGGAGAAAGGAGAAAGTTGCCCGCAGTGTCACCAAGCACATCATTTCCCTGTGCATCTACCAATGCATAGGGCAGACGGCAGGGCTGTGCACAGCGTCCGCGATTCCCACTGCGACCACCGATCATGCTGCTCATCAGACATTGTCCCGAATAGCAGACACAGAGCGCACCATGCACGAAACACTCGATCTCCACACGGCTTTTTTTGCAAATCTCACGAATCTCCGCAATGGAGAGTTCACGTGCCAACACCACACGTGAAAATCCAAGTTCCTCAAGCGCCTGAACACCCGCGATATTGTGTACCGTCATCTGCGTACTTGCGTGAAGTGGCATCTGCGGCACAATCTCCTTTGCCAGCCGCACTGCACCAAGATCCTGCAGGAGGACGGCATCTGCTCCTACGTCATAGAGAAAGGACAGATACTCTCTTAATTGTGGGAGTTCATCTCTATCGACAATTGTATTGACAGCGACATGTACCTGCATGTTTCTCAAATGTGCATGTCGGATGACCTCCGCCAGTTCATCCTCCTCGAAATTAGAGGCATAGGCGCGTGCACCAAACTTCTTCCCCGCCAAATAGACTGCATTTGCGCCGTTTGCAATAGCAGCGAGAAACGCTTCCTTCGTTCCCGCAGGCGCGAGTAATTCAACCAATGAATTCAATCCTTTATATCGTATGTCTCCATGGATTCATCGTTCAAGATCGTTCCAATGACTGCATTCGCATCATATTCAATCGCATCTGCAGCCGCACGCATTTCCTCGAACAGGCGCAGCTGATCATCATCGAGGGTATCCTTGAGATCATCCACATTGGGAAGCGCCGGAAGATCGGCGATCTGCTCCAAGCCAAATGCACGGAGAAACAAATCTGTCGTGCCGTAGAGAATCGGTCGCCCGACAACCTGTTTGCGCCCCATTTCACAGATCAGCTCCAGCTCCAACAGACGGGTAATCGAACGCTCTGCACGAACGCCGCGAATATGCTCTACTTCCTGCCTTGTAATGGGCTGCTTATAGGCAATGATCGAAAGCGTCTCCATCGCGGAGGCAGAGAGCGTCGGCTGCACCTGTTCCGAGAGCTTCTTCACCCATGGAAAAGCATTTGGATGCGTCACCAACTGATAGCCGCCCGCAGATCTGCGCAGAAATATACCGCTCCCCCGTTCCGACAGAATGTGTTCCAGATGCGTTAAGGATTCCTGCACCTCCCATTCGGGGACCTCGATGATTTCGGCCAATTTCGGCAATGAGAGCGGAATGCCGGAAGCAAACAGGACGGCTTCCAAAATACTTGCTCGACTAAGAGACGGCATGGCTTTCCCCTTTTTCTGAAATGATAATTTCATAGTAGAGATGTTCCTGCAGGAGGCAGACCACCTGCATCTTAGCAAGCTCTAAGAGTGCTAAAAATGTCGAGAGAAGCTCCTCACGCGTTCCCGTGGGAAAGGCATCGTTCAGCTTCATCCTGCCATGCCTGCGGCGCAGCAGAATGAGGATGTCCGTCATCTTGTCCTGCACGCGATATTCCTCTGCCGACACAACAACAGCGGGAATAATCGGCTCCTCCCGTATGCGCTGCACGTCCGAAAAGATGCGCATAAGCGTCCCTGCCGACAGCCCCGCAACGGGAAGTCGATGTGCAGGAAGCGGCATCGGTGCCCGCTCCACATAAGGGCTCTGCGCATCATTTAGGGAGAAGAGGATAGACGAGACCTCCTTGAAGCGTCGGTATTCGAGCAAACGCTCCACCAGCTCCATGCGCGGATCTTCTTCCTGCTCCTCTTCTCTGTCATTTTTCGGCAGAAGCATACGCGACTTGATCCGCAGAAGAGTTGCTGCCATCACCAAAAACTCGCTTGCATACTCTATATCAAATTGATACAACGTATCGATATGGTCGAGATACTGTCGTGTCAAATCAGCGATCGGAATGTCATAGAGATCAATTTTGTTCTTTTCGATCAAGTGCATGAGGAGATCCATCGGCCCCTCAAATGCATCCAATTTCACCAGATAATCTGCTGCCATGAAGTATCCTTAGAACAGGAGAATACCGCCGATGATCTTGTAGATCCCGTATACCAGCTGAAAGAGCGGTGTCAAGACAACACCGAGCAGCGGCGTGGCAATGAACACAATCATTATCAGCAAACTGTATCGCTCAATGGCTTGGTAACGATAGGAAAGATCCGGCGGCAGGAGATTCCTCAGAATATGCGAGCCGTCGAGCGGAGGAATGGGGAGCATATTGAAGATCGCAAAGTTGACATTGTAGATGAAGATCATCTGAATGATGCTGTATGTGGTCGGTGAAATATCCAGATGATGCGATCGGATGAAGATCATGACATAGAAAGCAAGAAACCCCAGCAGAAGATTCATGGCGGGTCCTGCAACGGATACGAGAATGTCATCCCGTTTGGGCTTACGAAAATTGCTTGGATTCACCATAACGGGCTTTGCCCAGCCAAAGCGAACAAGAAACAGCATAATCAGCCCAATCGGATCGATGTGTGCACGCGGGTTCAGCGTCAGTCTGCCCATCAGTCGCGGCGTAAAATCCCCGAGCGCCACGGCAGCACGCGCATGCGCGTACTCATGAAAGGTCATGGCAATGATGAGCCCAGGGATACCGAGCAGCATCTCTTCAAAATTAAATCCAAACATATATTATTGATCTCCCATGCGTCAGCCGCTCAGATGCTCTTGTGCCATCATGAGCGAAATCATCGTCTTCGCGTCAATAATCTCCCCCGATCCGACCATCGCAAGTGCATCGGAGAACGGCATTGAAACAACATTGACAAATTCGTCTGCATCGGTATGCTGTGCACCGACCGTGAGATCCCGTGCAAGATACAGATGTATGTACTCGTTGGAGAACCCGACCGTCGTTGCAATCGTTGTCAGTTTCTCGTACCGCTCCGCCGTATAGCCGGTCTCCTCCGACAGTTCACGTTGTGCACAATGCAGAGGATCCTCTCCCACCGCGTCGAGCTTTCCGGCAGGCACCTCAAGTGTCACCTGACCGATGGGATAGCGAAATTGGCGTACCAAAATTACATTTCCGTTTGGCAGGACGGGCAGCACCGCCGCCGCCCCAGGATGATGAATCCACTCGCGCACCGCCTGCTTTCCGTTCGGCAGACACACCGTATCGCGGCGCACATGCAGCAATGTCCCGTCAAAGATATTCTCACTGCTGCGTTTCACTTCGATCAGATCCTCATACACGGCAGATTCTCCTTTCATCAAACATAGATGGCTTACTCCTGTGTTTCATCCGTGCGTTTTACAAACAGCGCACGAACAAAATCCTCTGCACGGAAGGGACGAAGATCATCCATCCCCTCTCCGACACCGATCCATTTGATCGGAATCGAGAGCTGTGACTTGATCCCAATGGTCACGCCGCCCTTTGCCGTTCCGTCCAATTTTGTAAGGACAACACCCGATACGGGCGCTGCCTGCGTAAAGAGCTCCGCCTGGCTGATTGCATTCTGCCCTGTACCGGCATCGAGAACGAGCAGCGTTTCATGCGGTGCCCCCGGAATCTCGCGTCCGATCACACGGTAGATTTTCTCAAGTTCCTGCATCAGATTGGACTTCGTCTGAAGCCGTCCTGCCGTATCGACGATAACGATGTCGGTATTGCGTGCCTTTGCCGCCTGCATTGCGTCAAACACAACGGCAGCGGGATCCGAGCCCTCACCGTGTTTGATGACCTGCGCGTCGGCTCGCTTGCCCCAGATCTCGAGCTGGTCGATGGCAGCGGCGCGAAAGGTATCGGCAGCCGCCAAGAGAACCGATTTCCCCTGCCTACGGTAGTAGGCGCTCAGCTTCCCGATGGTTGTCGTCTTGCCGACACCGTTCGTACCGACCACAAGGAGCACCGTAGGTCCCTGCTCCGCCATATGGAAGGTGTTCTCCCCCGCTTCAAGGATGCGAACAATTTCCTTCTCCAAAAATGGAATCAGATCCTCGGGCGTACCGATCTCCTTTTTCTTGATCCCCTTGCGCACAGCGGCGATAAGCGTCTCCGTTGTCTTGACACCGACATCCGACATCAGCAGGGTTTCTTCGAGATCCTCAATCAGTTCATCGTCAATGTCGGCATATCCGATAATCAACCGTTCAATATTATGGGTGAAATTCTCCCGTGTTTTCGTCAAGCCCTTTTTAAGCCGATCAAAGAATCCCACAATAGCTCCTTTCCGTTCAATACATCAGGCACTCTGCTGCGTCTCATAATCCTTCATACGAATGGACAGCACCTTTGAGACCCCAGCATCCTCAACGGTAACGCCGTACATTGTATCTGCCGCACGCATAGTTCCCTTTCGATGCGTCACAACAATGAACTGCGTATTGGCAGCAAATTCTTTCAGGAAATCACCGAATCGCGAGACATTCGCCTCATCCAGCGGCGCATCGATCTCGTCCAAAATAGAAAATGGCGAGGGACGATAGCGCAGAAACGAAAAGAGCAGGGCGATGACCGTCAGCGCACGCTCACCGCCGGACAGCGCAGACAGATTCTGCCGCTTCTTATCCGGAAGGGTCACCAGAATCTCGACACCACTGCTTAGTATATCCTCTTTGTCCGTCAGGCGCAATTCCGCAATGCCGCCGCCAAAGAGCCTTATAAAAATCTCGTTGAAATATTCTTGAATCTGGCAGAACGCCTCGCGAAAGGTACGCGTCATATCCTGATCGATCTTCTGGATGATCTGTTCAATGTCCTGCTTTGCAGCCTGCAGATCCGCGACCTGCTTCTCTTCCTCTTCATGGCGTGCTTTCTTCTCCGCATACTCCTCAACGGCGTTGGGATTCACAGAGCCAAGCGCAAGGATGGCATTCTCAAGAACACGCAGATGTTCTTCTAGGAAGTCCGCTGCGACATCCTGCATCATCTCAGCAACTGCCGCCTCGGGTGTGAGACCAAACTCCGACAGGAGTTTTTCCCTGCAATCGCTCAAGCGTATGCGAATGCCCTCCAAACGCCTGTCACATTCATGCTTCTTTGCACTGATATTCTCAAGCCGCAGGGCGGCACTCCTAATCGCAGTGTCTGTCACACGGCTCTCCGCCTCATGTGCCAGACGCTGATCCTTCAATACGTCTCTGCGTTTTTCTCGCGCTTGGACGACTGTCTCATGACGGGAAATCCCGTTCGCCAGGTCAGAAAGACGTATCTCGTCCCGCTGCAGTTCATCCGCGAGCTGTGCGTCCTGTTCCGTAATATTTTTCAGAGTCTTTTCCGCATCTGCAAGATCCAACGTACGCGTTTTGCGATTGCGTGAGCGCGCCTCAATTTCTGCTGACAATGCTGCAATCGCAACATCCAATTCGTGCAACCGCATCTCATACCCCTGCTGTTTGCCCCGCAGTTCCGCACAGCTTTTGCCGGTCTGCTCAATGATCTGTGCAAAGGTATTCTCATGTACCTCACATTGGGAAATGTGCTGTTCTATGCGCGTACGTTGCCGGCGCAGCTTCGTGCCGCTTGCGATACGCACCTCCTCTGCATGCTCCAGTTCTTGCAGATGGTGTATTTGATCCTCGATGCGCTCTTTCAACACATCGCATTTTCCGCGCAGCTCCATGAGTTCCTGTGCCACGCTCTCTGCCGCGGCCCTCTTGGACGCACGACGGTCATTCGTCTCTTTGAGCAGTTTCCGTTTCTGCTGCAATGAGGAGTTCCGTTCCTCATGTGTTTTCTCTTGTGTACTTAGGCTTTTTTGGAGTGCATCAATCTCTGTGCGCCGATTCAGCAGCGAGGACTGTTGTTTTTTGCGTCCGCCGCCCGAGAGCGCGCCGCCCGGATTGAGCAGCTCTCCTGTCAGCGTCACGATACGGAGGCGATAGCCCTCCTGCTTCGCCGCAATCAGCGCCTCATCCAAAGTCTCCATGACAAGCGTCTGGGAGAGGAGATGATCGACAACCTTCCGAAATTTCCCCTCTGCCTGAACCAGAGTGTTCGCCCAGCCGATTACCCCGTGATAGCGTCCGAGGTTGATCTCACGCGGAGGACGCACGGTAATCGTCGTCAAAGGAAGGAAGGTAACGCGCCCTCCATTCTTTCGCTTCAAGTAGGATATGGCGGCCTTCGCCGTATCCGTATCCTCCGTAACGATGTTCCGCACACTCCCGCCGAGTGCCACGTCGATTGCCGCAAGATATCGCTCTGGAATCCGGATGAGGTCGGCGACGGTTCCGGCAACCCCGCCGCGCCATCCCTCCGCTGCCTGCAGGATGGTCTGTACGTCACGCCCGAACCCCTCATAGCTGTCCTGCACACGTCGCTGAAAGTCAAGGCTCTGACGGATGCGAAGAAGCTCTGCATCCGACTTCCGCAGCTGTGCTTCCTCACGCTCAATTGTACGGCTCATCTCCTCAGCCTCCGCATGTAGGCGCTCACATTCCTCCGACAAACCCCGCATATTCTTTTCCGCAAGAGAAATTGCTTGCATCTTATCTGCAAGTTCACGCTTCGAAGACGCAAGGAGGGCACGGCGGCGCTCCATTTCAACTTTCTGCTGTGCCTTTCCTGCATCCCCTTGCTGCGCAGCGGTCCGAGCCACGGCAAGCTGCTCTCTCAGCCTCGCCAATACACGCTGTACGGCAGTGCGTGAGGCATTTTGCTGCGCAAGTTTCTGCTCCCCATCGAAGAAGGCCGCCTGCAGGCGCTCGATGTTCTTCCGCAGGTCTTCCTGCTCCGCTTGTTTTTCCTGCAGCGCAGTGCTTTGCTGTGACAGGAGTGCATCGATCTGAGCAATCTCCTGCACCATTGTAGTTTTTTTGGCGGAAGCAGATTGGTGCATCCCCTCTAGATCTGCTTTTCGCCGCGTTCCTTGATCTTGCCGCCCCCTGATTAGGGATTCCTCCCGATGGAGCTCGTCGAGTTTCTCCTGTTGTCTGCGCAGCTTCCTGTCATTCTGCTGTATGCGCTCGTCAATCCCGGCAATATCTTCCTCGAGCACACGTTTTTTCTCCTCGAAATCTCTGCGCGTACGCGTCTCTTGCGACTCCTCATCGCGATGCTCGTTCAGCGCTTGATGGAGGCCGGTCTGATCCCGCACAAGCCGCTCATGCTGCTGCACGAGCGCGGTGAGCTGATATTTCCTCCGCTCCTCATCAAGCTGCCGGAACTGTGTCGTCTTTTTCGCCTGTACGGCAAGCGGCTCCAGTTCTTCCGCATGGGCATACATGATATCGTTCAGGCGCACGAGATCCCCCTCGTTCTCGCGCAGCTTACGAAGCGCCTCCTGCTTGCGCGTCCGATATTTCGTGATGCCTGCCGTTTCCTCAAAGAACACGCGGCGATCCTCGGGACGGCTGTCCAGGATATCGTTTAATCGGTTCTGACCAATGATGCTCATGCCGTCATGTCCGATCCCCGTATCTGCAAAGAGCCGGTAGATGTCCTTGATGCGGCAACGCGAGTCATTCAGATAGACCTCGCTGTCGCCATTCCGATAAAGGCGGCGTTTCACGACAACCTCATCGTAGTCAATGGGCAGCTTCTTGTCCGTGTTGTCAAAGACAAGAACGACCTCGGCAACACTGAGTGCGCGGCGTGCAGCAGAGCCGGCGAAGATGATGTCTTCGGAACGCAGTCCGCGCAGCATACGGATGTTCTGTTCGCCGAGAACCCAGCGAACGGCATCCGTGATATTGCTCTTACCGCTCCCATTCGGTCCCACGACAGCAGTAATCCCCTGATCGAATTGGACGACAATCCGCTCGGCGAATGACTTGAATCCGTACGCTTCCAAGCGCTTTAACTGCACACAACGCACCTGCCTTTACAAATTAATTCATTCATTATAACAGAACGGATGGGAAATTTCAAAAAACGGTATCTTCCGTAAATAAATTATGCTATAATGAGAGCATTCGTGAGATGTTTTTAGCTTTTATAGGGGGTAATCACATGCCACTTGTCGGAACAAAAGAAATGTTTAAGAAAGCCTATGAAGGCGGCTACGCCATCGGTGCTTTCAACGTCAACAACATGGAGATCGTTCAGGGCATTACCGATGCTGCGGGAGAGCTCAAGTCCCCTCTGATCCTGCAGGTCTCCGCAGGTGCACGCAAATATGCGCGCCATGAGTATCTGGTTCATCTCGTCAAGGCAGCTCTCGAAATCAATGATATCCCCATCGCTCTGCACCTCGATCACGGCGCAGACTTCGATATCTGCAAATCCTGCATCGACGGCGGCTTCACGTCCGTCATGATCGACGGCTCCCACCTGCCGTACGCTGAGAATGTTGCCCTCGCAAAACGCGTCGCCGAATACGCACACGCGCATGGTGTTGTCGTTGAAGCAGAACTCGGTCAGCTCGCAGGCATTGAGGACGATGTCAATGTCTCCGCCGAGGATGCATCCTATACCAAGCCCGAGGAAGTACAGGACTTCGTCGAGAAGACGGGCGTTGACTCTCTCGCAATCGCGATTGGCACCTCGCACGGCGCGTTCAAATTCACGCCGGATCAGTGCACGCGCAACGCAGACGGTGTTCTTGTGCCGCCGCCGCTCCGTTTCGACATCCTCGAGGAGATCGAAAAGCGCATCCCCGGTTTCCCCATCGTGCTCCACGGTGCGTCCTCCGTCATTCCGAAGTATGTGAAGATCATCAACGAGAACGGCGGACATATGCCGGATGCCGTCGGCATCCCCGAGGATCAGCTGCGCCGCGCAGCAAAGTCCTCTGTCTGCAAGATCAACATCGACTCCGACCTCCGTCTTGCGATGACGGCCGGCATCCGCGAGCACTTCAAGAAGGAGCCGTCGCACTTCGACCCACGTCAGTATCTGACCGATGGCCGCAGCTACATCAAAGAGCTCGTCACCCACAAGATCAAAGAGGTTCTTGGTTCTGACGGGAAGGCGACGGAAATTCAGGCGCTTCTCAACAAGTAACATTGCCTCGCTGACATAACGAAGAAAACGTGATATTGGGCTGTTGCACGAAGCAGAGAAACTTCGTGCAACAGTTTTTTTACTCTGTCCATTCCCATGGCATTCTGCTTACTGGACAGCACCCTATTTTTACGCTATAATGCGTTCAGCATTCACCATGATGGGAATCATATCAACCATAGGGGGACATTATATGGCACTCATTGTAAAGAAATTTGGCGGCAGTTCCGTCGCAACGCCTGAAAAAATCAAAAATGTAGCGAAGCGAATCCTGAGCGAGAAAGCCCCCGATGATCATATTGTCATGGTTGTTTCGGCCATGGGCGACACGACGGATGATCTCATCGCCCTCGCGGGTGAAGTTGTGGAGAGCCCCTATCATTATGCGCGCGAGATGGATATGCTCATGACGACGGGCGAGCAGGTCTCCATCGCACTCCTTGCGATGGCATTCCGCTCCCTGGGACAACCTGCGATCTCCCTTACGGGCGCAATGGCGGGCATGAGGACCGACAGCGCACATACGAAGGGGCGTATTCTAGGTCTTGAGCCAAAGCGTGTGCACGAGGAGCTAGACAAAAACAATATTGTTGTCATTGCGGGATTCCAAGGAACGGATGCGGAAGGCAATCCCGTAACCCTCGGACGCGGCGGCTCAGATACCTCTGCCGTTGCAATTGCGGGTGCCATTGGCGCGGATACCTGCGAGATCTTCACGGATGTCGACGGGATCTACTCTGCAGATCCGCGCATTGCAAAGGGTGCACGCCGTATGCGTGAAATTACCTACAACGAAATGCTTGAGATGGCGCGTCTTGGTGCAGGTGTCATGCAGCCACGCTCCGTGGAGATGGGACAACTCTATGGTATCCCCATTCACGTCCGTTCAACCTTCACGTCAGAACCGGGAACTATCATTAGGGAGGAATACACAGTGGAAGAAAAATCCTTTATCATTCGCGGCGTTACCCATGACGAACACGTCTCCAAGATCACCGTTCTCGGTGTCTCCAATGTCCCCGGTGTTGCACACAAGATCTTCTCCGCACTTGCAGATGCCAACATTGACGTGGATATGATTGTGCAGAGCATTCGCAGTGCCGAATCCAATATGACAGATATGGTCTTTACCGTCGCTACCATCGATGCGGAGGAAGCAAAACAGGTCGTCGAGGGCATCTCTGCAGAAATCAAGGCCTCCGCCGTCGCCATCGACAACGATGTCGCGAAAATCTCCATCGTCGGTGCCGGTATGCTCGGCAGCCCCGGAATTGCCTCTCGTATGTTCGGAGCTCTGTCGAGCGCTGATATCAACATTGAGATCATCAGCACCTCCGAGATCAGCATCTCCTGCCTCATCAAAGGCGGCAGCGTCAAGGATGCGGTCAACCGCATTCACGACGAGTTCTTCCCGAACGCATAAGAATACTTGTATACACCCACATATCCTGTGGACATAAACAACACAACGCGCTATCATCATAGTGCATTTTAGGGAAAGCACGGATCATTGAAGCTCTGCCGCTGCATCGGGGAGTTTCACACGATCCGTGCTTTCAAAACGAAAAGGAGAGCGTATACACATGGCTATTCAGATGGCTGCATCGCACGCGGCATCAAGGAGACTGAAGGACGCAATTTTCGGTGCTGCTGCGGCGTGCCGCGCCGCAATCGCCGAACACGGTGAGGAACGCGTTGTGAACGCAACCATTGGGGCTGTGATGGACGACGCAGGAAAACTCGCCCATCTCCCCACGGTCGAACGCGTCTTCCGCTCCCTGCCCATTGAGGATTATATTGCCTATGCACCGATCTCTGGGCTTCCGGAATATCTGGAGGCAGCGATCGACATCACCTTTGCTGGAAACCGTCCCGCAGGATACCTCGCCGCGATTGCAAGTGCAGGCGGAACAGGCGCCCTGCGCACCGCTGTCGATAATTATGTCGAAAAGGGCGATCAAGTACTCACATCGGATTGGTTCTGGGGAACGTACAATGTCATCTGTCAGGAACTTGGCTCCTCTGTGACGAACTTCCAACTCTTTGATGAGGTGAACCACTTCAACCATACAGCATTTTCCGCATCGGTCGACGCACTCCTCAAGAAGCAGGAAAGTCTGCTCATCATCCTCAATACGCCGGCGCACAACCCGACGGGGTACAGCCTCTCCTCCGAGGATTGGGATCATGTGCTGGACTGCGTGAAGAAACACGCCGCCGCAGGAAAGAAAATCCATTTGCTTGTCGATATTGCCTACATCGACTTTGCAGGCGAAAAGCACGAAACACGCGCCTTTATGCAAAAGTTCTCCAATCTGCCGGAAAACATCCTGACGCTCTTTGCCTTCTCCATGTCCAAGGCATACACTTTCTACGGACAGCGCTGCGGTGCGCTCATCGCACTCTCTTCGAGCAAGGCTGTCATCGACGAGTTCGGTGAGATCAGCAAGTACGCAGCGCGCGCGACGTGGTCGAACATCAACCGCGGCGCGATGACTCTCCTCACACGCATTCAGCAGGACAAGACTGCCTATGCGTCGTACGAGGCGGAACGCGATGCGCTCTATCGCCTCGTACAGGAACGTGGCGATATCTTTATGCAGGAGGCAGCACTGTGTGGCCTTCCTGCTCTTCCCTACAAGGGCGGTTTCTTTCTCGCCATTCCTGCCGCAGATCCGCAGGCGGTCTGCAACCTGCTCCACGAGGATCTCATCTTCGCCGTACCTCTGAAAATGGGCGTGCGTATTGCAGCTTGCTCCGTGCCAAAGACAAAAATGCGCGGAATCGCAGAAAAAGTAAAGCGTGCGATGGATAAAATGCCTTGACATTCCGGTCAAAATTTCTTAGAATAGCGACGTGTGATATTTTTCATGTATCCATTAGCCCCGGAGGCATGAGAGGATATTGCATCAACTCATCATATTGAATGCTCTTACTCTCTAGGGGGGAATTACGTGAAAACTACGGTTATGGCAAAAGCCGTCGATATTGAACGCAAGTGGTATGTGGTAGACGCTGAGAACCAGACGGTTGGCCGTTTGGCAGCTGAGATTGCGAAGGTTCTGCGCGGCAAGAACAAGCCCATCTACACGCCGCACGTTGACACCGGCGATTATGTCATTGTCATCAATGCTGAGAAAGTGAAGTTCACGGGAAAGAAGCTGACGGACAAGACCTACTTCCGTCATTCCGGCTATCAGGGCGGCACAACCTTTACAACCGCTGGTCAGATGCTCGAACGCTTCCCCACCCGCGTCATCGAACATGCTGTCAAGGGTATGCTGCCGAAGAACAGCCTCGGCGCTCAGATCTTCCGTAAGCTGAATGTTTACGTCGGTCCCGAGCATCCCCACGCAGCGCAGAAGCCCGAACCGCTGGCGTTTGATATTCGCTGAGTTTCGTAAAAGGAGGAATCTGTTCGATGGCACAAGTCACTTACTACGGAACGGGTCGCCGCAAGACCTCGGTCGCACGCGTCCGCCTCGTTCCCGGCGACGGCAAGGTTACAATCAACGGTCGTGAAATGGCAGAGTACTTCGGTCTCAAGACGCTTGAACTGATCGTTCGTCAGCCGCTCAACCTGACCGAGACAGTCGATAAATACGATGTTATTGCCAACGTATCCGGCGGCGGTGCATCCGGTCAGGCGGGCGCAATTCGCCACGGCATTACACGCGCACTCATTGAGATGGATGCAGAACTGCGTCCTGCCCTCAAAAAGGCAGGCTTTGTCACGCGTGATCCGCGTGAGAAGGAACGCCGCAAGTATGGCCTTAAGAAGGCACGTAAAGCATCCCAGTTCTCGAAGCGTTAATATACACGCAATACAAAATCCCTTCTTCATATTGCGAAGAAGGGATTTTTATTTGACATTTTCACATATTTAACATATTATATTGCTATAAAAACTATGTTTTATAGAAAGAAGATGAGTCCATGAAGATTTCTGCAAAAGGCCGCTACGGTATTGCAGCGATGGTATATCTCGCACGCAATTACGATACCTCCTCCCCCATCACGATCATCAGTATTTCAGAGCACCTTGGCATCTCCAAGATCTATCTTGAGCAGGTCTTCTCCCTCCTCAAGCGCAGCAAGCTAGTCAACTCGATCAAGGGCTCACAGGGTGGCTATCAACTCTCCCGTCATCCGCGTAAAATCAGTGCTTATGATATCCTTGCCTCGATTGAGCTTTCACTGATTGAAAAGACCGGCGCTGCCTCGGAAAAGATGGGTCAGCTCAATGAAATACTAGCACGCAAGGTCTTTGATGTGCTGGACAATAGCATTTATGAGACACTGAACGCAATCTCACTGGAGGAACTTCTGACCGCGTTAAATCATGCGGAGAGCAATGAAAACCTCATGTACTTTATCTGAGAAATGGCTGCTTATGCTAGGAGATTCATACCGACAAAGATCAGCAGACCGATGCAGCCGCCCACAAGGGAACCATTGACGCGGATCCAAAGGAGATCCTGCTCGACCTTGTCATAGACGAGATGATTGAGCTCCTCATCGGTAAGGCGTGACAAGACATTCCCGACAATGACACCGACAAGAGTCTGAGCATGGAGCGCAGAACGCGCCAAGAGATCGTAGAGGACTTTTGTGATAATCTTCTGCAGTTCCGACCGCTCCTCGATCAGGAAAAGCATGTGCTGATATTCGACGTGAAGAATGCTCTGCAGATGGGTATAAAATACCGGCATATGTTCTGCAATCGGGTCGACCTCTCGTTTGAGATCCATCTGAAAGTGGTTTCGCAGCCCTTGAAAGAGCCGCGCCAAGGTTTCCTCAATGGGAAGTTCACAGGCAAGCCGCTCCTGCAGATCACGTGCAAGACGCAGAAGCTCAGAATCCTGTCGCAGATCTCTGAGACAGTCATGGAGAAGCGCGATGGCATTTTCCTGCAGAGGAGAATGCGCCCTTCCAAGTTCGCTTAATACGTGACAGGTATGACGTTGGATCAGTTCCGCTCCTTCATCCAAGTTGACCGTATTGGTCACCTCGAGCAGACGTGATAAAAATCCATCGCCTATTTTCTCATGTTCCAACCGTGCCAGTTCATCTCGAATGGACTGACGGGTCTCATCGGCAGCAACTTCTTGGGCAAGAAGCCGAGAGATACGGACAAGTGCCTTTTGATCCCATTCATTTGTGTGGGAGAGCATATCAAAGCGACGCATGAGTTCGGAGGGATCTTCACGCAGGAGGATATTCTTGAGGCGCTCCGACAGATAGGCGATCGCCTTCTTATTTTTTTTTCGCAAAAATGCCGCACGAATGAAGTGAAGAACCGTTCCCGTCATTCGTGCTTCTGTTTCTTCTTTGCGCAGATAATCCTGAAGCATGGGGAACAGGTGGATTTTCTCGATATGACGGAAGATCTTTCGCCGTGAAAAGAACTCCTTTTGCACCATGACGACAATCGCCTTGATAAAACTGTCCCGTCGACGCGGCAGAATCGCCGTATGGTATGGAAATCCGAGAGGTCTGCGGAAGAGCGCCGTTACCGCAAACCAGTCCGCGACACCACCGACCAGAGCAGCCTCGCTGACCATGAGCATCCCGTCCGTCCAGATCACAGACGGATAATGCAGATGCAGATATAGGGAGAGCAAAAAAAAGAAAAAGGATGTTACGAGAGCCGCATCTGCCTTATTCCATGCTCGGGTCATAGTGCCCACATCCTTTCCGCAAATGCTACGAGAAGCGACAGTCCCATACCGACAAAAGCGCCGACAATGGCACCATTCACGCGAATCATCTGCAAATCGGTCTGTACCTTCCCCTCGACAAAGGCAATGAGTTCGTCATCCGATTTCCGATTCAGATAGTCACGGACAAAGTCTGCGATCATTCCGTGATGTTTCTCTACCTCTTCCGCAGCCAGATTTTTCATCCACCGGTCCGCACGATTCTGCCAGCTTTCCGAATGTGCAAATACGTCCATCTTTTCATTTAAGAGGTCTTTAATATATGGAATCCAGAAGGGATGACTTCCCTTCATACGGTGCTCGATAAAGTCGGTCAGAATGTTTTCGAGCTCAATATGCTCAATCACATGAATTTTGTACCGGTGGAGTGCTTCGCGCAGATTCGGATTGGTACGAAGCGTTGTCACAAAGGAAACAAGCGCCTGTACCCCATCTCTATGGCGGCGATCATCATGCTCCATCGCCGATTGCAGGATATCCGCCAACCGATCGGTCAGCCATTCTGCAATCATCTCGTCATCAAAAAAGGACAGAACGAAGGCGCGAAACATCCCATCGCCCTCATACTCCGTACGTATGGAGGCAATATTTTCACGGAGCATTTCCTGAAATACCTGTGTCCGAATCAGCTGCAGCCCCATGCGGATCAGCATATTGAAAATGCGGTCTGCATGGGGCTCTTCGGTCAGTACGTCCAACAGTTCGACAAAGCTGTCCTCCAAAGGAAGTGCATGAAGCGCCTGCATTACGTATGGTGTAAGCTCTTGTGAAATACGACGGCTGTCCACATCAGCGGCGACATGGCGCAAAATATCTACCGTTGCCTCGATGAGCCGTTCACGTCCGCCGCGATGCTCCAAATACTCCACGAGAAGTGCGCCGATGTTCTCCCGCTCGATCACTTCCATGATATTCTTTTTGCTGAGCAAATCGTCGGCGGAGAACTGAACCAAGGCCTCCATAATACGTGCGCGATTGCGCCGAAGAATGTCCGTCCGATGCGATATCCCAAGCGGACGCCCGAAGATTGCCTTCACCGCAAACCAATCCGCAAGTCCTCCGACCGTCGCAGCCAAAAAGCCGTGATGAATCGCTGTCCAAACGAGGGAAGCCCCCCCCTGCCCTGCTGCCGTCCCTACTGCGCCGAATACACTGACGGCAAGTGCAAGATTTGCCTGATTTTCCTTCCGCAATCGGATCGCCTCACAATGTCTTCACAAGATTTTTCAGATATGACTGAAAATCTGTGCCGAGATCTGCACGCCTCAGTGCAAACTCAACGGTTGCCTGCAAGAATCCGAGTTTATCCCCCAGGTCATAGCGTTTTCCCTCAAAGTCGTAGGCATAGACCGCCTCACGCTGCGCGAGGACCTTAAGTGCATCCGTCAGCTGGATCTCACCGCCTTTGCCCGGCTTGGTCTCACTGAGAATTGCAAAAATCTCAGGGCTGATGATATAGCGTCCGAGTACCGCCATCCGACTGGGTGCTTCCTCAAACGCAGGCTTTTCCACCATATCAACGACGCGCATGAGACGCGGATTCTCCAGTGTCTCTCCTGCAACAATGCCATACGAGGAGACCTGCTCATCCGAGACTATCTGGCAGCCGAGGATGGAGCCGCCGCACTCCTTGTAGACATCGATCAGCTGCCCCAACGCCGAACGCTCCGGATGATAGACAACATCGTCACCGAGAAGGACGGCGAACGGCTCACTGCCGACAAAACTCCGTGCGCAGAGAATGGCATCGCCCAGACCGCGCATATATTTCTGCCGCACATAGTGCACATTGACATCGGTAGTCTCCCGCACGAGATCCAGTAAGTCCTGTTTGCCCTTGCGTTCAAGTTCGTGCTCAAGCGCCGGAGCCGAGTCAAAGTGGTCCTCGATGGCACGCTTTCCGTGTCCGCTGATGATAAGGATGTCCTCGATGCCGCTTTCCAACGCCTCTTCTACAATATATTGAATGGTTGGCTTGTCTACAATGGGAAGCATTTCCTTTGGCGTAGCTTTCGTTGCGGGAAGAAAACGAGTTCCATAACCTGCTGCCGGAATGACCGCTTTACGAATGCGTTTTTCTTTCATCTCATCTGCTCCATCCGTTATGTAATAAAGCGCGAGGCACATTCTCGCGCTTTTTCTGATTCAGCGTCCCAAAATTTCAAGAATCGCTGCACCGATCTCCGAGGTCTTTGCTCTGCCGCCGAGATCCGGTGTCAATGTCCTGCGCTCCACAAGCAGTGTCTCGACCGCAGCAAGGACACGATCCGCCCATTCATGCTCACCAAGGAAGTCGAGCATCTGGCTGATCGACCAGATCGAAGCAAGCGGATTTGCAATCCCCTTCCCTGCTATATCCGGTGCACTCCCGTGGATCGGTTCAAACATCGAGGGGAATTTCCGCTCCGGATTGAGGTTCGCACCTGCCGCAAGCCCCATCCCACCCGCAATCGCTGCACCGAGGTCGGTGAGGATATCTCCGAACAGATTGCTTGTCACAACGATCTCGAAGCGCTTCGGATCCTTGACGAAGAACATACTTGCCGCATCGACGAGGAGACTGTACATCTCTACATCAGGATATTCCTTCCCAACCTCTACGAAGATATCATCCCAAAATACCATCGAATAGCGCAGTGCATTTCCTTTGGAAATCGACGTGAGTGACCGTTTTTCACGGCGTGCAAGATCGTATGCATAACGGATGACACGTTCACAGCCATGCCGCGAAAAAACACCTGTTTGGAGTGCCACTTCGCGCTTCGTCCCTGCATACAGATGTGCACCGACATTCGCGTACTCACCCTCGCTGTTCTCACGCACGACAATCATATTGATATCATCTTCGGATACATCAGCGAGCGGGCATGGGGCACCCTTAAGGAGGCGGATAGGACGCAGATTGATATACTCGTCGAACCCACGGCGAATCTGAAGCAAAAGTCCGCCCAGCGAAACATGATCCGGAACACCGGGATATCCGACCGCACCGAGATAGACGGCATCGAACGGTTTCAGAATATCCAGCCCATCTGCCGGCATCATCTCACCCGTTTTCAGATAGTACTCGCAGCCCCACGGAAAATCCTCGAAGGAGACCGAAAAACTGCCGTCCATCTTTGCGATACCGCCAAATACTTTTTTCCCCTCGGCAATGACCTCGGGACCGATTCCGTCCCCCGCGATCACCGCAATATTAAAATGCTTCATGCACGCTTCCCCCATATCCTATACGTGACAATCAGAATGCTTCTGCAATCGTCTTGATGAGAAGGGCCTCCTGCTGACGCGGGAGCCCGCTCTGATGAAGCGCACGCCCAAATCCGATGAGAAAGTCAATCTTCTGAAGTCGCGTCAGCGTCGTATTCTCCCGCAGAACCTTCGTAATCGCACGCATCCCCGCAACGCTCGGATCGCGCTTAAGCTGAACCTCCATCGCAAGTTGTCCCGCCAGAATGTGACGACGGACCTCATCCGAAATCCCACTAAGATCATCCACATGCTGCGCTTCCTGTCGTGAGGACAGCTCCGGAATGCCTTCCGGACGAACGGAATGCGCTGCCGCTGGAATTCGATCTTTGACAGGGGCAACCGTAGGATGCTGTGTTGACACATTACCTAAAGATTCAAAGCGCTCCGGCTGTTTCGGTGCCGCTCCATTTTCCGCAGGAGGAGTTAGGGAAAACTCGCTATGCGGAAGCTGTGGATAACGGGGACGTGACGGAGGCTGCTGGTTGCCCGCAACACTGACGGCGGACTGTGTACGGCTGGAAGAGTTTGCTGCGGTATGCTCCTGCTGTACTGCTGCGGAGGAGGATACATTGGAATCCTCCTTGGAGGCTGTCAGCATATTGGTATGCGCAGACATACCAGAAGGATTTGTCTGCATTGAGGCTCGCTGATCCGAGGCAGGCCGCTGTACATTTCCTCTGCTTGATTCACCGGGCACCTGTGCCGCACTTTTCCGTTCTCCCTGCACGGTTGCAGAAGCATCCACGCCCTCCTGGGACACAGAATTCTTTCCTCTTCCGGGAACAAGGAGACTCTTTGGCGGCGGAGCCGGCCGATTCATGTTTACATCACCGACCAGCTCCTGTACAGGGCGTCCCTCTTTCTCCGCCAGCTTCTCCTCACGTCGGATATCATCAGCCGTAATGATCACAGGCTTCGCTTTCTGCGCAGAAAGGCTGAATGATGGATCGTTATTACGTGCGGCAAGGCGTGCATCAACACTGTCCCAGCGCAGACGCGCGGGCTGAGAGGTCTTCGCAGCTGATGCTGCAGGCGGCGGAGTATGCGCACTCCCTTTTTTCTTCGCAGAGATCGAGGCTTCATACTGATCGGGGGTACTTTTTTCTTCCAGTGCAGGATTTTTTGCAGGGTCTGTGACCAGTCGGTTCGCACGGAATAGTTCCTGTGAATCCACTGTCCCAGGTGTCGCCGCAAGTGCGGTGCTCGAGGAAAGCGTCACAAGTACCGCCGCCGTCAGCATTGTTTTCTTTGATGACATCTTCATTGATATTTCTCCTCCAACTTTCCCTCATTACGAAAACATCTGCTCACGTCCGCGTGTGCAGCGTACCTGCTCCCGCCAGAAACGCAGAGACAGAGGAGGCACGCAGCTCCGGATTGTCGATGAGCACGAGGCCATAACGCGTACCGTTTGTACCGCGGAAAAAGAGCACCGCCATCTGGCTGTCCGCCTTTGCCGTTGCATCCGGTGTGCCGTCTCCATCCTCATCAATCTCGATCTCCTTGGCAGTTGTGGCAAAGATCGCCTTGTTGTCCTCTGTCAGATTGATGAGCATAATCCCTTCATATCCGTTGCTGCCCATAATCCCCTTGAGAAGCTCTACCGACTCCTCCGGGCTGATCGCATTGAGGTTAGGAACGCCGTCCTCCGGGAATGCATTCACGTGAATAACCCACGCGTATTTGATATAGTAATCCTCGTTCTCGAAAATCAAAACCTCACCTTCGTGCCCGTCAAGTTCGACTGAGGGGATAACGAAAGCAGGCTGTTGGGGGCACATAATGCGATAGCCGTATGATCTGCTCTCATATGCATAGGGCAGTTCGGAGGGCGCGGTCTCGCCTGCGCTCTCCTGAACAGTCTGCACCGTCTCTTCCGCAAAGGCATGAGGTACAGCAGAGAGAACTGCTATGGCACCAATGGCTGCGGCTATTTTTCGGTATCTCTTTATCATAGGGAACTCCTTATCAGATCGTGTATCATAGAAAGTGCTTTTTTGACAGCTGCACGCTTATTCTCCAGCCGTGTTCCGGAGAAATTGTTTTTTGCGACAATCGTATGCATTCGATCGGCTATAGCAATATAAACTAGACCGACCGGCTTTTCCTCCGATCCGCCGTCGGGGCCTGCAATGCCCGTAATGCCGACGCCAATATCCGTCTGCATGAGCTGTCGCACCCCCTCCGCCATCTCGCGTGCCGTCTCCTCGGAAACAGCGCCACAAACAGAAAGTGTCTCCGCCGAAACGTGCAGAATACGATTCTTCACCTCGTTGGAATAGGAGACAACACTGCCCATAACGTATGTGGAACTTCCGGGCACATCCGTCAGTACGCTTGTAAGCAACCCGCCTGTACAGGATTCTGCACAGGCAATCGTAAGCCCTACCGCACGGAGCTTCCTGCCCGTCTCCTCAGACAGCGTTTCAACCCCAAAGGTCATCAATGCACCCTCTCACCCACAATATCGTATGTGAATCCTTGCAACAGGCGGACGCGAACAATATCGCCTACTTGGCTCTCCGTATCCCCCTCGATGTAAATTTGCCCGTCTACCTCGGGGGCCTCACGATAGGAACGCCCCACGGCAATCGACTGCTGCTCTGCATCGCGCCCCTCAATCAGGACATCCATCTCTTGGTTTTCGAGACCAATATTGATTTCCTCGGAGATCTTGCTCTGCAGGCTCATAAGATCATGGTAGCGCTCCTGCATGACTTCCTCGGGAACCTTTTGTGCCATCATGGCTGCAGGTGTATCTTCCTCCTCAGAATAGGTGAAGATCCCAACTTTGTCAAACCGCTGTGCTTCGACAAAGGAGCGAAGCGTCTGATAGTGTGTGTCCGTCTCACCGGGAAATCCGACAATAAAGGTCGATCGGATGGTCACCCCAGGGATACGCTCACGCAGCTTTTGAATCAATTTCTCCACACCTTCACGTGTGTCGGGACGGTTCATCGAACGCAGCACTGCGTTATGCGCATGCTGAAGAGGAAGATCGACATATTTTACAATCTTCGGCTCAGTCGCAAATACCTCGATGAGTTCATCGGTAAAGTATTTCGGATAGCTGTAAAGAACACGAATCCATGCGAGCTTCTCAATCTTCGCCAGCGCGCGTAGGAGCGCGGGAAGCATTGGCTTCTTGTAGCGATCCAGCCCATAGTTCGCACTATCCTGTGCGATCAGGACGATCTCGCGTACACCGCTCTCTGTAAGTGCCCGCGCCTCGGTCACAATATCCTCCATGGGGCGGCTGCGGAAACTTCCGCGAATCAGCGGAATCGCACAGAACGCACAATGATGATCGCAGCCTTCCGCAATCTTAAGATATGCAGTATAGTTCGGCGTCGTGCGCAGACGCGGTGTCTTGGCATCGTAGATGGTCTCGTCCTTCCCCGCAATCAAGAGCCGCCGCCCCTTCAGCGTCTCCTGAATGACCTCCATGATACGTCCCCACGCCCCTGTGCCGATGATGGCGTTCGCCTCTGGAATCTCATCCAGCAGCTGCTGCCCATAGCGCTGCCCAAGACAGCCCGCCACGATGAGACTGCGGCAACGTCCGATCTCCTTATAGTCTGCCATACCAAGTACGGTCGTAATGGACTCTTCCTTCGCGGACTGGATAAATGCGCAGGTGTTGACAATCAAAATATCTGCCTCTGCAGGCTCATTCGTGATTTCAATGCCATGCTCCCGCATAATGCCAAGCATGACCTCTGTGTCCACGAGGTTCTTTGCACAACCGAGACTGATAAAACCTGCTTTCACTGATAAACTCTCCTCCGGCTTTCGTTATCCTTCATGGAACCGTACCTCTTTGACCCAGCGATCCAGGAGGATCTCCTTTTCCTCTTTGCTGAAATACGGTCTGCTCTTAAAAATATTGATATTCTTCCCCGCAAACATCTGATAAGACAGGGTCATCGGATTCGTGGTCAGGAAGTAGAATCTATGCTGTGCAAGTGCTGTCTGTGCCTCATCTGTCAGTAGCCAGTCCGCGAAGCTCTCCGCTGTGTGAGCATCACGCTCCGATACGCGGAACGCAATCCCTGTTCCATAGATAACTGCGGACGTACCGTCTATGGGATAGAGGATACGGATCGGATACTCATCGTGTATATAGCGCAGGGTTTCACTCAGAACAGCGACCGAGAGATCCACCTCGCCCATCCCCGCCTGTCGTACCGGCGTATGCAGATATTTCGAGTACTGCATAATGTTCGGCTGTATTTTGCGCCAGATCTCAAAGGCACGTTGATCGCCATACTCGGCAATCATGCTGTAGAGCAGATTCGACGCAGCATCTGCCGCCATAAAGTCTGTCGTACCGATGCGGATATCCCGCTGCTGTGTAAGCAGTTGCCATGAGTTCGGCAAATCAAGATGCGTACGCAGATAGTCCTGATTCACAGCGAAAACAACAGGATCATACCACACGCCCGTCCAGTAGCGATCAGGATGCCGAAACGTATCTGCCACCTGATCGCTCTTCTCTGAGATATAGGGAACAAGATACCCGGATGCCGCCGCACGATCCAACGTTTCCCGATCAGTCAGGACAAGGGCTGCCTTTCCGTCATTCTCCTCAAATGCCTGCTCACGCAAACGGTTCAGGATCTGCTCCGGCGACAGCTGAACAAAGCTGACACGTATATGATATTCTCTTTCGTATTCCTCTGAAAGCACCGCTGCGATCTCTGCCGGAAGTGATGTGTATGCGGTAATTTCCTGCATGGGGTGACGCAGTGTGCGGGATGAATCGGATGATGCGAGATAGGCGGAACCTGCCGCAATGATACTCACGAGAAGGGCCGTCACTATGATGAACAGCGTGTACCGCGTCATAAATAATCCTCTTTTATGCCAATGGACTTCTTACATTATAAACAATTCATCCGAAATCTACAAGCCATTTTATCCGTACCACGCAAAGGCCTTCTTCACAGCAAAAAGACGCCTTTACAAAAAGTAAAAGCGTCTTTCCGAATATATTTACTTTCCTACGAGGGCCTTCGTTTGCTCAACAATATGATCTGCTGTCAGACCAAACTGTTTGAGCAGTGCCGCGGCAGGGCCCGAGTGACCGAACTCGTCCCGCACGCCGATGCGGTGAACGGGAACCGGTATGTGCTCCGCAGCAACAGCTGCAACCGCCTCACCAAGCCCACCGAGAATGTTGTGCTCCTCGACGGTCACAATTCTGCCGCAATCCTTCGCCGCGCGAAGCACCAGCTCCTCGTCAAGCGGCTTGATCGTTGCCATATTGATGACACGCGCATTGATTCCGTCTGCAGCAAGACGTTTTCCCGCCTCGATTGCCTCCGGAACGAGAATCCCTGTGGCGATGACGGCGACATCCGTCCCTTCCTGCAGAACTTCGCCTTTGCCAATCTTAAAATCAAACGCTTCATCGTGATACACAGGTGTTGCCGCGCGGCCAAAGCGAATGTAGACAGGCCCCTCCATCTCGTATGCCGCGTGCACCATCTTGCGCGCCTCTACATCATCCGAGGGGCACATAACCGTCATGCCCGGAATCGTACGCATGAGGCCAAAGTCCTCGCAGCACTGATGCGAGGCTCCATCCTCACCGACGGAGATGCCGCCGTGCGTCGCACAGATCTTGACGTTCAGATGTGGATAGCCAATCGTATTGCGCACCTGCTCATAAGCGCGTCCTGCTGCAAACATGGCGAAGGTCGAGACAAACGGGACAAGCCCCATCGTCGAGAGCCCTGCACCAACGCCAACCATATTGCACTCCGCAATACCGCAGTTGAAATGGCGGTTGGGAAATACCTTCTTGAAGATTCCGCTCTTCGTCGCACCTGCGAGATCAGCATCCAACACAACAATGTCTTCGTGCGTTTTACCAAGCTCTGCCAATGCGTTTCCGTAGCTGTCGCGCGTTGCAATTTTCGTTATGTCTGCCATGCTCATGCCTCCTCAATCGCCTTGCGAATCGCAGCAAGCTCCGAAAGGCCCTGCGCGAGTTCGTCGTCATTGGGGGCCTTGCCATGCCAGCCGGCATTGTTCTCCATAAAGGAGATGTCCTTCCCCTTCACGGTCTTCATAAGGATCGCGGTTGG
>ERZ773090.172-NODE-172-length-59465-cov-6.26677_pt1 | contig 59465 bp, 41 predicted proteins | sample MGYA00580579_ERZ773090 | MGnify/ENA primary metagenome ERZ773090 (study PRJEB29015, sample SAMEA2738014) | human oral metagenome | biome: human oral; feature: human-associated habitat; material: dental | place: China | collected 2132 ... | reverse complement strand
CGCCGCCGACACCACCGCCGACGCCGCCAACACCACCGCCGACACCACCGCCGACGCCGCCGACACCACCGCCGACACCACCGCCGACGCCGCCAACACCACCGCCGACACCGCCGACACCGCCGTCGCAAACCCCAGGTCCCGCGCTGCGCACCGCCGACCTTCTCATGGATATGGCGCTCGCCCAGCTCAGTGCATGGCGCGGCGAGAACAACGACCTGCATCGGCGCATGGGCGGATTGCGTGCGGGTGGAGCATCCGGCGCGTGGGTGCGCGGCTACGGCGGCAAGACGGAGTTCGGCAGCTATCCTACGGAGGGGCGTTACAGCGGCGTACAGGTCGGTATTGACCGTGCTGCTTCGCTCCATGGAGGCACGCTCTTCATGGGGGTTGCAGCCTCAACATCGAGCGGCACGGCGCGGAACAGCGACCTCGACGGCAGCCATCGAGCACACTTCTTCGGGGTGTACGGCAGCTACATGGGCAAACGCGGCGACTACCTCGACGCGATCGTGAAATACGGACGCATGACGAACGATGCAACCGCCGTCTTTGACGGTACGGCATACACGGGCGGCTACGGCGTGAACGGCTGGAACATCTCCGTCGAATACGGGCACCGCATAGCCATCACCCCGCATTTCTACTGGACACCACAGGTCGAGCTGAACTATGGACGCATCGGCGCGGCAGACTACACGATGCGTGCAGGTTCTTTGCCGGGGGCTCACATCGCAAACGATGCCGTCACCACACTCGTCGGGCGCATTGGCACACAGATTGGCTGCGAGGACGAGCACGGCACGGTCTATCTGAAACTCGGCTATCTGCGCGAGTTCAAGGGCGATCTCCATATGCGGGCGCAGTATGGATCGACCTCCATTGACCGCAGCTACACGGCACGGGACAGCTATTTTGAGTATGGACTGGGCTTTACACGACGCGTCGGCAGAGCGGACATCTACGGTGAGCTCAGCCGTACGGCGGGCGCGGATGCCATTCGTGAGAAATGGAAGGCGAATCTCGGTGTTCGCATCGAGTTCTAATCGTATACTTTTTGAAACAAGAAAGGTCGAAGCAAAATGAAAACATCATCGAAGAAGCAGCTGCGCCGCAAACTCCTCTGTGCTCTCGTTGCGGGCGCACTCGCCGCCCCCTTTGCCGCGCAGACGGCGTATGCGCTGCCCATCGAGGGCGCGAATGCTGCGACGAATAAGACCGAGGCAGACATCTCCATCACAGGCACGACCATGGACATCGCGGGCAAGACCGAGCATAATATCCTCCGATGGGAGGACTTCTCCGTCGAGAAGGATGAGAAGGTGCGCTTCGACGGCGGCAATCAGACGCGCGACTATCTGAACCTCGTCACGGGCGAGGGCGCGTCGAACATCTACGGCACGATCGAGGGCGGCAGGAACGTCTACCTCGTGAATCCGCACGGCATCCTCTTCGCCGCAGGGTCACAGGTGAATACGGGCGCACTTTACCTCTCGACGGCGAACCCCGCTGACATTGCCGCAGCGACGAACACATTCAAGACAAACGGCACAAGCCCCCTCTCTGCGACCGCACAGACGGGCGACGTGCTGAACCTCGGCACGGTAAAGGCAAGCAAACTCTACATCGAGGGCAAGAACGTCAAAGTCCTCAACACGGATGATGTGAAGAACATGGCGGGCAATGCGCCGCTTACGGGGACGGACGTCACCATCCGCAGCGAGGAAACGCCGCACATCGGCTACGATGTCGGCAATAAAACGACGCGGAACTTCACCATAAACGGCGCAACTTCCTCGCAGCAGGTCTCCGACTATGCGAGCACGAATGTCGCGCATCATGCCGCATCTGCAAAATCGCGCGGATGGGATGTCAAGAAGTTGAACGGCACCGATGCGCATACGGACTATGACTATATGCGCGTGCATGATGTCTACGAGCTGCAGAATATGGACGCGAATCGGATTGATCCCGATCCCGGGGATCCCACTAAGAGGAGGACGATCGGCAGATATATGCTCGCGAATGACATCGCGGCAAGCGAGACAAAGGACTGGACAGGGGGCTTCCAGTCGATTGGCACGAGTAACACGGTCTTTGCGGGACGATTTGACGGCGTAGGGCACACGATCACGGGGCTTAACGTTCAGCCGGGGAATGCAGCGGCTGCGGAGGATGAAGATCGCGGGATGTTCGGATACACCAAGCAGGCGGTCATCGAGAATGTCTCCCTGAAGGATGCCTCCGTGTCGGGAACGCAGCAAGTCGGCGGCATTGTGGGAACTGCAGACGACCACTCTGTCATACGGAACGTCTCCTTCAGCGGTGAGGTCCAGGGACCCGGTACTGGAACTTACGCTGGTACCTCGATCGGCGGCATTGTGGGAAAGCTAAATTTCGGAAGCAGCATTGAGAACGCCTACAACGAGGGCACGGTCGAAGGGAACTCTCTTGTCGGCGGCATAGTGGGCTATGCGTATCAACAGAACACCATTCAGAACGTCCGAAATGCGGGCAAGGTCATAGGAAATCAGAACCTCGGCGGCATTGTGGGAGCGGCAACGTATGACAACAACATTCGGAACGCCCTGCAGACGGGAACCGTGGAGCAAAGATCGGGACAGAGTGATCCAAACGTCGGCGGCGTTGTGGGATCTTTGGACGATGGCAGCACGGTCACCCATGCCGTATGGAAGGAGGGCAGTGTAAAGAATGGGAGCGGCACTCTGATCCAGAACGGCGTCGGCAATGTGCAGGGAAATAGTACAGCGACCGATGTTGAGAAGCGCAGCGAGGCGCAGATGAAGCTGGCAGAGACGTATAAGGACTGGAAGGACGGGAGCGGCAAGGCTCTCGTTGCCGCCGAGGGCGGCAAGAGGACGCCGTGGCGCATCTATGACGGCAAGACCATGCCGCTGCTCAAGGCATTCCTCCGGACGAAGCACCTTGCAAACCGCGAGAGTGTCTACGACGGCACGGCGCCGACGATTGCGGGCGGCGACGGCATCACATGGCAGGCAGAGAAAAACGTCGGCACATATCATGCCTACAGCGAGCAGTATGACATCATCGGCGGCGCGTACAAGATCACGCCGAAGGAGCTGACGCTCAGCTTTACGAGCTACGCGCGCTTTAACAAGACCTACGACGGGAGCGATACCGCCACGCGGACGCTCACGAAGGGGCTGCACTATCGTCTCACGGGCTTTGTCGACAACGATGGCTCAGATGTCGAACTGGCGGATGACGTCACGGGCAAGTATGCGGACAAGAACGCAGGCAAGGATAAGGAAGTGACGTTCCAAAACCTCGCGCTCACGGGCACGGGCGCGGGCAACTATACCGTCAAAAAGGCGCAGGGCGTTGGGACAATCGCGCCGAAGGAGCTGGATCTCACACTCACGGGCAGCGCACGCTTTGATAAGACCTATGACGGCAATGCAAACGTCACACAGTCGCTCGCGAAGGGGACAGACTATACCCTTGACGGCTTTGTCGGCAGCGAGGGCACGGGCATCACGGTCACGGGCACAGGCACATACACGGACAAGAATGCCGCCGCAGACAAAACCGTCACGTTTAACGGGCTGACGCTCACGGGCACGGGCGCGGGCAACTACACGCTGGACAAGACCTCGCTCACGGGCATCGGCACGATCGCGCGGCGTGCGCTGACCCTCGGCGCAGTCGCGGCGCAGACGAAGACCTACAACGGAAATACATTGGCAGACGCATCGAAGTTCGGCGCGGTGCTGAGCAATGCCATCGCGGATGACGATGTGAAGGCGACCGCCACGGGTGCGGCGTATAACGACAAGAACGTCGCCGGGGCAAGCAGGATCGACTACACGGGTGTCGGTCTCGCGGGTGCGGATGCCGGGAACTACACGCTCGCCGCCACCACGGCGCATGGCACGGGCACGATCACGAAGCGTGCGCTGACGCTCGACGTCGCGGCGCAGACAAAGACCTACGACGGCACGACCGCCGCAGACGCATCGAAGTTCCGTGCGACGCTCGGTAATGTCGTCGCGGGCGAGGAGAACAGCGTGACGGCGACCGCCAGCGGCGCGACGTATAACGACAAGAACGTCGCTGCGGCAAACAAGGTGGGCTATACGGGCGTTGCGCTCGGAGGTACGGGCGCGGGGAACTACACGCTCGCCGCGACGACTGCACAGGGCGCGGGGTCGATCACGAAGCGTGCGCTGACCGTTGGCACAGTCGCGGCGCAGAGCAAGACTTACGACGGCACGACCTCGGCAGACGCAGCAGCGTTCCGCGCAACACTCGGAAATGTCGTCGCGGGCGAGGAAGGCAGCGTCACGGCGACCGCCGCAGGTGCGTCGTACAACGATAAGAACGTCGCGGGGGCAAATACGGTCAACTACACAGGCGTTGCGCTCAAAGGCACGGGCGCGGGCAACTACAGTATCGTGAGTACCGCGCAGGGTGCGGGCATGATCACACGGCGTGCGCTGACGCTCGGCGCAGTCGAATCGCAGAGCAAGACCTACGACGGTACAACCGCCGCAGACACGTCGAAGTTCCGTGCGGCACTCGTCAATACCGTTGAGGGGGACAATGTCACAGCCGCCGCCACCACTGCGACATTCAACGATAAGAACGTCGCTCGGGCGAATCGCATCGACTACACAGGCGTCGCCCTCGCGGGTGCGGATGCAGGCAACTACAGCCTCGCCGCGACGACGGCGCAGGGTGCGGGGGCGATCACAAAGCGCACGCTAACCGCCAGTGCAGTCGGGGCGCAGACAAAGACCTACGACGGCAATACGAACGCAGACGCCGCACGATTCCACGCGACGCTCGGCAATTTCGTCGCGGGTGAGGAAGGCAGCGCGACGGCGACCGCCACGGGCGCAGCATACAACGACAAGAACGTCGCTCGGGCAAGCAAGGTCACCTACACGGGGCTTGCGCTCACGGGCACGGGCGCAGGGAACTACAGTATCGCCGACACCGCGCAGGGGGCGGGCACGATCACGAAGCGTGCGCTGACGCTCGGCGAAGTCGCGGCGCAGAGTAAGACCTACGACGGCACAACCGCCGCAGACGCGGCACAGTTCAGCGCGGGATTGAACAACATCGTCACAGGCGACAGCGTGACCGCGACCGCCACGGGTGCGGCATACAACGACAAGAACGTCGCCGGAGCAAGCAGGATCAACTATACGGGTGTCGCCCTCGCAGGTGCGGACGCGGGGAACTACACGCTCGCCGCGACCGCCGCGCAGGGGGCGGGCAGTATCACGCACCGCGACCTCACGCTGACCGCCGACGTGCGGAGCATTGTGCAGGGTGCGCCGCTGCCCTCCTTCACGGGACGTGCGGAGGGCTTCGCGGACGGCGAGGACGAGCGCGTATTCGGTGCGGACGGCATCACATTTGGCACGACGCTGACGAACACCGAAACGCCCGGCAGCTACGGCATCACAGGGCGCGTCGGCAGCACGAGTGACGGTGTCGTCGGCAACTACCGCATCCGACAGGCGGCGGGCAACGCGACTGCCTTCAACGTCAATGCCGCACCCCTCGTAGGCGGTATCCTCGCCGCACTCGTGCAGGATGCCGCGCCGCGCTTTGATATGGGCTTCGGGCAGGAGGTCTATGTATTCGGTTTGCCGCGTCCCATCCCCACGGCAACGCTCGGCATCTATCGCTTCGATGCGGAACGTGCCTTCGAAATTCAGGGGTTGCGCCTTTGACGGCGCATATCCGTGCTTCCTTACATCTTTGTGAAAAGGAGTCTTTCCGTTGAAAATGAAAGAAAAACACGCGCGCTTTGGACTTGCCGTACCTCTTGCGGCGGTGCTTCTGCTGCCGAGCACGGCCTTTGCAGCGACGAATTTGCCGCAGTCCGATGCGCATCTGCCCGAAAAGGTACAAGAGAACGCCCTCGAAAGCAGCCTGCCGACCGTAGGCGGCGGCAGTGCGGCGGCAGCCTTCCGCCTTTCGCGCATCGATGTCGAGCAGGACGGCACGCAGCTCTCCGCTGCCGCGCTCGATGAAAGGACGGTACCGTACCTTCGTCGCACGCTCTCCGAAGCCGACATCAACGCGCTTCTCGCAGAGCTCACCACCTACGCACGCAGTCACGGCTATCCCGCCGCTGCTGCCTACCTCCCGCCGCAGACGAATGCGGAGGGGGCACTCACAATCCGCATCCTCGCGGGACGCTATGGGAAAATCTCGATTGACAACAGTGCCGCCATTGACGACGGACAGCTTCGTCGTCTCACCCACGCGCTCCATACGGGCGCACCCATCGAGGGACGACGGCTTGAAAAGGCCCTGTATAACATCGCCGCCCTCGGCGGCATCGAAGCGGCAGGACTGCTCTCGCCCGGCGCAGACTTCGGCACGAGCGACCTCACCATCCGTGTGCGGGACGGACAGCGGCAGAGCTTCGTCCTCTACAGCGAGAACTACGGCAGCAAGTCCTCGGGACGCTACCGCTACGGCGTGCAGGCGAGCCTGTCGAACATCACCCGCAGCGGCGATCGGCTGAGCCTTGCCGCGACGCTCTCGAACGAAGACCTCCGGAACTACAGCATCAACTATACCCGCCCCGTCGGCGTGGATGGCAGTATGCTCGGTCTCGGTGTCAGCCGCATGGACTACGAGCTTTCGGGCGCATTTCGCCGCCTTGGCGCAGCAGGACACGCTGACACCGTGAGCCTCTTTGGCACATCGCCGCTCCTGCGCACGTCGCGTGATACCCTAAGTCTCACCTATGGATGGGACTACCGCAAACTCGAGGACGAGTACAAGAACGTCGGTATGACCCTCGAAAAGCACAGCAATGCCGCGCATATCGGCGTACGCGGCGAGATGGTCCGCCCGCGCACGCATCTGACCTACGACCTCACCGCCTATCATGGCACGATTGCGTCCGACTCGGCGATGGCAGAGCGGCAGATGCGGCGTGCGGGGACAGAGGGCAGCTTTACCAAGGGGGTGCTGAATCTCGGCGTGCGGCAGGAACTCGGCGGACGTTTCCATCTGAACCTCAAGACACAGTTCCAGGCGGCGGGGGATAACCTCGACAGCTCCGAGGAGATCTACCTCGGCGGGGCAAATGGCGTGCGCGCCTACCCGCAGGGCGAGGGCTCGGGTGACAGCGGCTATCTTGCGAGTGCGGAGCTGGTCTATCGGACGGGCATCCCGCATCTCGATCTCAGCACCTACTATGACACGGGGCATGTGGTATACGCGCATGACGGCGTGGATGGCGGTACGACACTCAGCGGCTGGGGCATCGGCGTATCCTACAGCCGCCCCGGCGACTACTTCCTGCGGCTCGATTGGGCGCGGCGCATCGGCCTCGCGCGGAACGCGAGCGAGGAGGCAAAGGCAAAGAACCGTCTCTGGTTCATGGTCGGCAAAGTGTGGTAGAGCACGTCTCTCATGCCGTGCTTTATACAAAAACGAGGAATCCCTGCATATGCAAGGATTCCTCGTTTTTATGGTTCTATGATAAATGTTACGGAAGAATGCAGACAGCGATGCTCCTAAGCAAACCCTAGTGGAGCAAGCGAGAAAAGTGTGCGGTACGCCCCGCCGGACTTCTTTCGTTCAAGCGCAGCGCGTTTAAGAAGTCTGGCGGTATTTGAGCGTACAAGCACACTAACGCTTGCGCAACTAAGTGTTTGCGTGGAGCACGCATGTCCGTAACATTTGACGTAGAGCCGTTTATTTAGTTCTTATCATTCGGTGTGATGTCGATTGGTGCATCCTCGAGCACCTGCTGCTCCTCCTCGGGCTTGCGCTTGCGAAGGAAGAAGAATGCACCTGCGCCAATGAGGACGATGACGAGGATGACGGTGCCGATGATTGCCGTCTTGTTCCAGAGGCGGAACGCGACCTCGATCTTCGACGACTCGCCCGTCACGAGCGTCTTGCCGAGGTTCCATGTGAGCTGCTTGCCGTCGTTCTCCGTGCGGTCGGCGTTCGAGCTCGTGGGTGCGACGGGCAGCGTCATCTGATAGGTGAACGTGATGTTGCTTGCAAATGCACCCGCGCCGCCGCCGTTCTGGCTGCCCTCGAAGAGCAGGTCAAAGTTGTAGTCCGTGTAGAACAGGCTCTTGTTCACGGTGATGCCCGTGTTCTTGCCCTCGTTCGCCTTGAAGAAGTCATTCTCCGAGAGCTTGTCGATTGTGGCGTAGTGCTCCGTAATCTCGTAGCCCGACATGTTCTCCTTCGTTACGGGCGTGACCTGCGCGTCCGGATTCTTCGCCGTCGTCGCCGCCTTGCTCTGCTCGACAATCTCGGCGAGCATCGGCACGCTGACGAGCGTCGTCTTGAGGTCGGCGCTGCCGTCCTCGTTGATGACGACATTCACATCGCCGCTGAAACAGCCGCTTGTGAGTGCGAGTGCACCGATCATCAGTGCGCCAAGCAGCGTGCGCATGCGGTCTCTGCACGTTTTGATAAACATAAAATACCTCCCAAATATCTCCCAACAAAGCCATTTTCATTCTACATGAGTGCATCGCATTTTGCAAGGTGGACGATTGGCACAAAGTTTTTTTGCACAACAGTTGACAAGAATACATATATGTTATATATTTACACGCATATAAAATATATATGTATTATAAAAGGGAGATGGGACAATGGCAGCGAACACGGGAGCAGGAAGCCACGGGCATGAGCACGTCCACGGTCACGATCATGCGCATGGGCATGCACACACCCACATGCATGACGCGCATACGCACGAACATCATCACCACGATCACGACCATGCACATGGGCACAGTCACGACCACGATCACGCGCATGAGCACGGAACATGGCATCCGCACACGCATGACGCGGCGCATCCGCACGTCCACGGCGGTGTGAACGACTACATGAAGGCGGTCTCGGACTACCGCAAGACGTTCCCGTCGAAGCAGGATGTTCTCGAACAGACACCCGATCCCGCCGTGCGCGAGATGTTGCTGCACATGGAGCAGATCGGCTGTGATACGGCATTCGACCGCTTTGATAAGCAGCAGCCGCAGTGTGCGTTCGGCATGGCGGGGGTCTGCTGCAAGAACTGCAACATGGGTCCGTGCAAGATCACGCCGAAGAGCCCGCGCGGGATCTGCGGCGCGGATGCCGATCTCATCGTAGCCCGCAACCTTCTGCGCAGTGCAGCGGGCGGCGTGGCACAGCACGGCGCACATGCGCGTGAGGTGATCCTGTCGCTGAAATTCGCCGCCGAGGGCAGGTTGAAGCTGCCGCTGCTCGGCGAGAAACGCATCCGTGAGGTGTGCAAGGCGTTCGGCATCGAGACGCGCGGGCAATCGACGAAGCGTCTCGCGAGCAAGCTCGCTGACGTGCTGCTTGAGGATCTTGCGCGTCCCGTCCCCGGTGAGTATCGTTCCATTGCGGCACTTGCACCCGCCGAACGCAAGGAAGTGTGGGAGAAGCTCGACATTCTTCCCATCAGCGCGTACAACGAGGTGTTTGATGCGTTCCACCGTACAGGCTGCGGCACGGACGGCGACTGGCAGAGCACGATGAAGCAGTTCCTGCGCTGCGGTCTGGCGTTCTGCTACACGGGTGTAGTCGCGGCAAACATCGCGACGGACGCGCTCTTCGGTGTCGGGCATCGCGCGACCTCGAAGGTCAACGTCGGCGCACTCAAAAAGGGCTGGGTCAACATTGCCGTCCACGGGCATCTGCCGACGCTTGTCAGCGAGATCGTTCGCATCGGCAAGACGGAGGAGTTTGTTCGGTTGGCAAAGGAGCACGGCGCGGAGGGCATCCAGTTCTATGGGATCTGCTGCTCGTGCCTTGCAGCGATGTACCGTTACGAGGGGGTCATTCCACTCTCGAACGCGGTTGGCGCGGAGCTGGTGCTCGGCACGGGGGCGCTCGATCTCTGGGTCGCGGACGTGCAGGACGTATTCCCGTCCATTATGGATGTGGCACACTGCTTTAAGACGACGGTTGTCACGACGAGCGATGCCGCGCGTCTGCCGGGCGCGGAGCACTACGCCTACGATCATCACCACTCCAATGTGGAGGACACGGAGAAGATCGCACGGAAGATTGTGACGCGTGCCATCGAGAGCTTTGCCGCACGGCGCGACATTCCTGTCTTTATCCCGGCATACGAGGTGACGGCAGAGATCGGATTCAGCGCGGAGTCCGTGCGCGAACGCTATAACGGCTACGGCGCGATTGCGGAGGCGCTGAAGTCCGGGAAAATTCGCGGCATTGTGAACATGGTCGGCTGCAACAATCCGCGCGTTGTCTACGAGCGTGCGATTGTGGACATCGCCGAGGAACTCATCAAGAACGATGTTCTCATCTTTACGAACGGCTGCGCCTCATTCCCCCTGCTGAAGCTCGGCTATTGCAGTCTGTCCGCGCTCGAAAAGACGGGCGCGGGGCTGCGTTCCGTCCTCGGGGAGGATCAGCCGCCCGTCTGGCACATGGGCGAGTGCGTAGACAATACGCGTGCCTCGACCATCCTCGGAGGAGTGGCGGCGGAGGCGGGCGTTGCGATCAAGGATATGCCGTACGCCTTCACCAGCCCCGAGTGGGCGAACGAAAAGGGGCTGGATGCCTCGCTCGCGTTCCGCCTGTTCGGCATCGACTCCTACCACTGCGTCGAGGCTCCGATTCACGGCTCGACGAATGTCATGAACTTCCTCAAGCGCGATACGAAGGAGACGCTCGGCGCGGTCATGACCGTGGATACGGACGCGAAGCGTCTCGCTGCGAAGATTCTCGCGGATCTTGACGCGCAGCGCGCGGCACTCGGCTGGGCGGAATGCGCACCCCTTGCAGCGGCGGCGGACAGCTCGGCGGAGCTTGCCGAGACGGCGGAGGAGCTGGCGGAGGTCGGTGCATGAGGCGGCTCGTTCTCGCCGCATTCATACTCATCCTCTGTGCGGCGGCGTTCGTTGGATTCCGCCCCGCAGAGGAGCGTGACCCGCGCACCGTACGTATCGCCTATCTGCCGACCACCCATGCCCTGCCGCTCATCGCGCAGCAGAAGAGGGAGACGGCGGACGGTCCTGTGCGCGTGGAGCTGATCCGCTATGGCTCGTGGCCGGAGCTGATGGATGCGCTGAACACGGGACGCGTCGACGGTGCGTCCGTCCTCATCGAGCTTGCCGTCAAGGCGCGCGAACAGGGCATTGATGTGGTCGCGGCGACGCTCGGGCACAGGGACGGCAACATCATCGTCACGCTGCCCGAGATTACGCGCACGGAGGATCTGCGCGGCAAGGTCTTCGCCATCCCGCACAAACAGTCCACACACAAGCTGCTCCTCGACGAGCTGCTCACGCGCAGTGGCATGACTGAGGCGGATCTCACCGTTGTCGAGATGACACCGCCCGAGATGCCCGCCGCACTCGCACAGAAACAGATTGCGGGCTACTGCGTCGCCGAGCCGTTCGGCACGCAGGCGATTGTGCTCGGCACGGGCAAACTCTTCGCACGCTCCGAGGAGCTCTGGGAAGACAGCCCGTGCTGTGCGCTCGTCTTTCACGGCGACTTTGCGCGGGAGCACACGGAGCTCGCCCGCGCGGCGGTGCGTGCCTACCTCGATGCGTCGGAGCACTTGACGGAGCATCCGGAGGAGCAGACGGAGATCGCGGGGCACTTTCTCAAGACACAGCCCGATGTCCTCGCCGCCTCCTTCGACTACATCTCCTACGAGAGCCCCATCCTCAGCCATGCCGCGTATGACGACCTTACGTACCGTATGCGGGAGGAGGGGTTGATTGCGCGAATTCCCTCCTACGAGGAGTTTGTGGATGATCGATTATTGCCATAAATGAAAGGACTGTAGCCTATGCAGACTCTGCGCCACCTCCTCGGTGCCGCCGCCGTCACCTTCCTCCTATGGCAGCTCCTCTGCACGGTCGGCGGCTGGAATGAGGCGCTTTTTCCCTCACCGCTGAGAACCCTCGCGGGACTTGGTGAGCTGATTGCGAGCGGCGTACTTGCCTACGACATCGCCGCGAGCCTCCTTCGCTTCGCCGTCGGCTATCTCTCCTCCGTCCTCATCGCACTCGTGCTGGGACTGGTGCTTGGATGGTACAGCCGTGTCTGGGCGTATCTCAGCCCCATTGCACAGGTGCTGCGCCCCGTCTCACCCGTCGCATGGCTGCCGTTCATCGTCCTTTTCTTCGGCATCGGTGAGGCTCCTGCGATCGCTATCATCTTCCTCGCCGCATTCTTCCCCGTCCTCCTCTCGACCGTCGCCGCCGTGCAGAAGATCGAGCCTGTCTATCTGCGCGTCGCGCAGAACTTCGGCATTGGGCAGCCGCAGCTTTTCATAAAGATCCTGCTGCCCGCCGTATTCCCGCAGGTTGCAACGGGACTGCATCTCGCGCTTGGCACAGCGTGGGTCTTTCTCGTCGCGGGCGAGATGGTCGGCGCACAGTCGGGGCTCGGCTTCCTCATTATCGACGCGCGGAACAACCTCCGCGCCGACCTCCTGATGGCGGCGATTCTCGTCATTGGTGTGCTCGGGCTGGCGCTGGACAGTGCCATGGGGCTTGCGGAGCGTCGGCTCTATCGGCGTTGGGGCATGGGAGGAAAGGCATGAGCTACATTGAGATTGCGGATGTTTCCCGCGTTTACCACAAAAATGGAACGGAGTTCCACGCCCTCCATCATGTGAGCCTCGCGATTGAGCGCGGCGAGTTTATCTGTCTGCTCGGTCCCTCGGGCTGTGGCAAGTCGACGCTCCTTGCCGCACTCGCAGGCTTTGACCGCGTGACGAGCGGCAGTATCCGCATTGCGGGCGAGGAGGTGCGTGCGCCGCATATCAAGAACGTCACCATCTTTCAGAACTATGGGCTGCTCCCGTGGCGCACGGTCGAGAAAAACGTGGAGCTGGGGCTTGAGAGCCTCGGCACGTCGCCTGCAGAGCGCACGGAAGTCGCGCGGAAGTATCTCGCTGTCGTCGGGCTTGAACGCTTTGCCAACAGTCACCCGCCCGAGCTCTCGGGCGGGATGCAGCAGCGCGTCGCCATCGCTCGTGCCCTTGCCGTCGACCCCGACATCATCTTTATGGACGAGCCGTTCGCCGCGCTCGATGCGATTACGCGCATGGGGCTTCAGGACGAGATCTCGGACATCTGCCGCAACGAGGGAAAGACCATCATCTTTGTCACGCACGACATTGACGAGGCCGTTGTACTCGCCGACCGCGTCGTTGTCATGACACCGAACCCGGGGCGCGTCAAGGAGATCATTCCCGTTGACCTCCATGGACCCCGCGACCGCACGAGCGAGGACTTCCTCCGCATCCGCGACCGCATCTTCGCCGCCTTCGAGATGAAGCCGAAGGATGAGACGGAGTATTACATATAGAAAAGTAGAAAATAAATATCCACCCGCATAGCGGGTGGATATTTATTGGGAAAATGCTTGGATCATCAAGAATTGCGGTAAATGCCGCGAAAGGAATGGGATCGTATGAGAGGACAAACGATTTGGCAGCGCGGACTGACCGCCCTTTTCGCCGCCGTCTTTATGGCGGCACTGCTCGTGGGCTACGGGCAGGACGCAAAACAGGCGGCAGGCAGCTATACTTGATGTCCTGTGTTATGTTTTTCATGAGAAAGCCTCCTTTGTGTGTGGTTTGTTTTGGTAGATAGAGCATAACACAAATTGGCTTTCTCTTTTTATTTACTTGTGTAACATATCTATTGTAATCCTATAAGAACATTTCACAAAACGAAAAATATTCCTTGACGTGAGATTTAGGATGTAGTATTATGTAATGACCTATTGAGTAAGAATGGGGATTTGTGCGCCTTTTTTCGGGGAGGATTGGGGCATCACTGATAAAATGTCGTCTGCAAAATTGGTGCAGATTTTATCAGCAAGCCCGCAGCCTTCACGGCTCGTGTTAGAAAGGATCATGGAGCAAGGTATTCGGATAGTTGCCTTGTTCTTTTTGTGTCTTTTTAATTACTGTGGCACACAAAGCTTCATTAAGATAATCCAGCGAAAGGGTGACAGCGTTCATGTTCAATCCTGTGTCGGTCGGCCGTCGCACCCGGTACAGCTACGCGCGTATCAAGGAAGTTATGGAGATGCCGCATCTCCTCGATATCCAGCGCACGAGCTACCAGTGGTTTCTGGAGGTGGGGCTCGCGGAGATTTTTCGCGATATCTCGCCCATTCAGGATTTCTCGGGAAATCTCATCCTTTCCTTTGAATCGTTTGCGCTCGGCGAACCGAAGTACGATCTCGACGAGTGCAAGGAACGCGATGTGACCTACGCCGCACCCCTGCGCGTGAACGTGCGTCTCGTGAACCGCGAGACGGGCGAGATCAAGGAGCAGGAGGTCTTCATGGGCGATTTCCCGCTCATGACGGATACGGGAACCTTCATTATAAATGGCGCGGAGCGCGTCATTGTCAGCCAGCTCGTCCGCTCGCCCGGCACGTACTATGGGGTCGAGATCGACACGACGGGCAAGGAGCTCTACAACGCGACGATGATCCCGAACCGCGGTGCGTGGATCGAGCTTGAGACGGATGCGAACGATGTGGTATCCGTGCGCATTGATCGCACGCGCAAGATGCCCGTAACCTATCTCATTCGTGCGCTCGGCTACGAGACGGACGATGAGATTCGTGCGCTCTTCGGCGACGATCCGCATATCCTCGCGACGATCGAGCGCGATACGGACGAGGTCAAGACGCGCGGCAAGGCGGTCATTGAGATCTATCGTCGTCTGCGTCCGGGCGAGCCCGCGAACGAGGACAATGCGCGGCAGCTCCTCGAGGTGCTGTTCTTCGACCCGCGCCGCTACGATCTGGCGACGGTCGGCCGCTACAAGCTGACGAAAAAACTGGGCTGGCGCCGTCGTCTGCTTGGCAAGGTGCTGGCGAGTCCTGTCGTTGACAAGGAGACGGGCGAGATCGTCTTCCCCGTAGGTGAGCCGATCACGTCCGATATGGTGGAGGCGGTCAGCCCGGAGCGTGAGGCGGCACTCTTCGGTGAGGGGGAGCTCGTCGCCTTTGACGTGCAGAAAGCGGATGGTGAGATCCATCGTATGCTCTGCGCACCGACACGGGACTATCAGTTCCGCACGGTGACGCGCGAGGATGTCATGGCTGCGATCAGCTATCTGCTCGGTCTCATGGACGGATTCGGCAATACGGATGACATCGACCATCTCGGCAATCGCCGTGTGCGTGCGGTCGGAGAGCTGCTGCAGAACCAGTTCCGCATCGGTCTCTCGCGCATGGAGCGTGTGGTGCGCGAGCGCATGTCGATCCAGGAGACGGAGAGCATTACGCCGCAGGGGCTCATCAATATCCGCCCCGTGGTGGCGGCGGTGAAGGAGTTCTTTGGTTCCTCGCAGCTCTCGCAGTTTATGGATCAGCACAACCCACTCTCGGAGCTGACGCACAAGCGCCGCCTCTCGGCACTCGGTCCGGGCGGTCTCTCGCGTGAGCGTGCGGGCTTCGAGGTGCGCGATGTACACAACTCGCACTACGGGCGCATGTGCCCGGTCGAGTCCCCCGAAGGCCCGAACATCGGTCTGATCGGCTCGCTCGCAAACTATGCGCGCGTGAACCAGTTCGGCTTTATGGAGACCCCGTACCGCCGCGTGGACAAGGAGCATCGCCGCGTGACGGAGGATGTGCGCTACCTCACGGCAGACGAGGAGGACGAGCTCATCATCGCACAGGCGAATGAGCCGCTCGATGAAAACGAGTTCTTCGTCAACGAGCGCGTCACGGCTCGTTTTCACGAGGAGACGGGTCTGCATTCGCGTGACCGCGTGGACTATATGGACGTGTCGCCGCGTCAGGTGTTCTCGATCGCGACGGCGATGATCCCGTTCCTTGAGAACGACGATGCGAACCGTGCACTGATGGGCGCGAACATGCAGCGTCAGGCGGTTCCGCTGCTCAAGACGCAGGCACCGCTCGTCGGTACGGGCATGGAGTACAAGGCCGCGTGCGACTCGGGCGTCATGGTGCTCGCAAAGCACAGCGGTGAGGTGACCGAAGTCTCGGCAGATGCGATCACCGTCCGTACGGATGAGGGCGCATTTGACAACTATAAACTGCAGAAGTTTGTCCGCTCGAACCAAGCGACGTGCATCAATCAGAAGCCGCTCGTCTACGTGGGGGACCGCGTGGCGGAGGGGCAGCCCATCGCGGACGGCCCGTCGACGGACAACGGCGAGCTTGCCCTCGGCTACAACATCATCGTTGCCTATATGCCGTGGGAGGGCTACAACTACGAGGACGCGATTCTCCTGAGCGAGAACCTCGTCAAGCGTGACCTCTACACCTCGATCCACATCGAGGAGTATGAGTGCGATGCGCGCGATACGAAGCTGGGGCCCGAGGAGATCACGCGCGACATTCCGAACGTTGCGGAGGACGCGCTCAAGGATCTCGATGAGGGCGGCATTGTCTCCATCGGTGCCGATGTGCGCCCCGGCGACATCCTTGTCGGCAAGGTCACGCCGAAGGGCGAGACGGAGCTGACAGCGGAGGAGCGTCTCCTGCGTGCGATCTTCGGCGAGAAGGCGCGCGAGGTGCGCGATACCTCCCTGCGCGTGCCGCACGGTGAGGCGGGCAAGATCATCGATGTGAAGATCTTCACCCGTGAGAATAACGACGAGCTGCCGCCGGGCGTGAACCGCCTTGTGCGCGTCTACATCGCGCAGAAGCGCAAGATCTCGGTCGGCGACAAGATGTCCGGCCGCCACGGCAACAAGGGTGTCGTCTCGCGCATCATGCGCCAGGAGGACATGCCGTTCCTGCCGGATGGCACACCCGTCGACATCGTGCTGAACCCGCTCGGCGTGCCGTCGCGTATGAACATCGGGCAGGTGCTTGAGACGCACCTCGGCATGGCATGCCGTGTGCTCGGTCAGCGCATCAAGGCGGGCGATCCAACGGTGGAGGGAGATCTCCGCGCGGCGGGCTACAATTTTGATGCAAACGGGATGCCTGTGCCCGACGTGGCGGGCATCCATATCGCAACGCCGGTTTTTGACGGCGCAAGTGATGATGACGTATTCGGTACAATCCGCGCGGCGGGGCTGCCCGACGACGGCAAGACGGTGCTCTATGACGGGCGCACGGGTGAGCCGTTCGAGAACCGCGTTACGGTCGGCTGCGTCTATATGCTGAAGCTCCATCACCTTGTGGATGATAAAATCCACGCGCGTTCTACGGGCCCGTACTCACTCGTCACCCAGCAGCCGCTGGGCGGCAAGGCGCAGTTTGGCGGGCAGCGCTTCGGTGAGATGGAGGTCTGGGCGCTTGAGGCATACGGCGCGGCATACACCCTGCAGGAGATTCTGACGGTGAAGTCCGACGATGTGGTCGGGCGCGTGAAGGCGTACGAGTCCATCGTCAAGGGGGACAACATTCCCGAGCCGGGCGTGCCCGAGTCCTTTAAGGTGCTCATCAAGGAACTGCAGGCGATCGGCCTTGACATCAAGGTGCTCAATGAGGACGCGAAGGAAATTGCGATCCGCGACGAGGAGGACGAGGACATCGGAGAGAAGGCACGCTCGCTCGACCTCGATGTGGAAGGTGTCGATGAGAACGCCGCTGCCCCGTCGTCTGCAGACTCCTATGATGAGGAGGATGAGGCTGCGGAGGAGGTCTCGGATGAGGATCTCATCGCGCATATTGATACGGACGAAGAACTTTCAGATGATATGGATACCCTGATGCGCGGCGGGCTCGACGATGTCGACGTGCCGGGTGAGGACGATCTGGACATCTGATTTTAGGAAGGGAGTGGCATCTGTTGCTGGATGTAAACAATTTTGACTCAATGCGGATTGGACTCGCTTCCCCCGATAAAATTCGTGAGTGGTCGCACGGCGAGGTAAAGAAGCCGGAGACGATCAACTACCGCACGCTCAAGCCCGAGCGCGACGGTCTCTTCTGCGAGCGCATCTTTGGACCGACGCGCGACTGGGAGTGCCACTGCGGCAAGTACAAGCGCATCCGTTACAAGGGCGTTGTCTGCGACCGCTGCGGCGTCGAGGTGACGCGTGCGAAGGTGCGCCGCGAGCGCATGGGGCATATCGAGCTCGCTGCGCCCGTCTCGCATATCTGGTATTTCAAGGGGATCCCGAGCCGCATGGGGCTCATTCTCGATGTGTCCCCGCGCTCTCTGGAGAAGGTGCTCTACTTCGCCTACTACATCGTCATTGATGCGGGCGAGACGGATCTCAAGAAAAAGGAACTGCTTTCCGAGCGCGAGTATCACGATGCGCTCGAGAAGTACGGCAATACCTTCCGCGTCGGCATGGGTGCGGAGGCGATCAAGGAGCTGCTCGAAGAGCTTGATCTCGAGCAAATGAGTGCACAGCTCCGAAACGATGTAAAGACGACCTCCGGTCAGAAAAAGGTGCGTGCGATCCGCCGCCTCGAGGTGGTGGAGGCGTTCCGCAAGTCGGGCAACAAGCCCTCGTGGATGATTATGGACGTTGTTCCTGTGATTCCGCCTGATCTGCGCCCAATGGTGCAGCTCGACGGCGGGCGTTTCGCGACGTCTGACCTCAACGACCTCTACCGCCGCGTCATCAACCGCAACAACCGTCTGCGCCGCCTGCTCGACCTCGGTGCGCCCGACATCATCGTGCGCAACGAGAAGCGTATGCTGCAGGAGGCGGTGGATGCACTGATCGACAACGGCCGCCGCGGCCGTCCCGTTACGGGCCCCGGCAACCGCGCCCTCAAGTCGCTCTCGGATATGCTCAAGGGCAAGCAGGGGCGGTTCCGTCAGAACCTGCTCGGCAAGCGTGTCGACTACTCGGGGCGCTCCGTTATCGTCGTCGGTCCCGAGCTGAAACTCCATCAGTGCGGTCTGCCGAAGGAGATGGCGCTCGAGCTCTTCAAGCCGTTCGTCATGAAAAAGCTGCAGGCAGACGGCGCAGCACACAACATCAAGTCGGCAAAGCGCATGGTCGAGCGTGCGCGTCCCGAGGTCTGGGACGTGCTGGAGGATGTCATCAAGGAGCATCCCGTGCTGCTCAACCGCGCACCGACGCTGCACCGCCTCGGCATCCAGGCGTTCGAGCCGGTGCTGACCGAGGGACGTGCGCTGAAGCTGCATCCTCTGGCGTGTACTGCGTACAACGCGGACTTTGACGGTGACCAGATGGCGATCCATCTGCCGCTGTCGGCAGAGGCGCAGACCGAGGCACGCGTGCTCATGCTCGCAGCGAACCACATCCTCGCACCGAAGGACGGCAAGCCCATCATCGTGCCCTCGCAGGACATGGTGCTCGGCTCGTACTACCTCACGAAGGTACGCCCCGGTGCAAAGGGAGAGGGCAAGGTTTTTACCGGCATCGCAGAGGCACTGCTCGCCTATCAGGAGAAGGTGCTTGATCTGCAGGCGGAGATCCGCGTGCAGGTCGCGGGATACGGATTGGTTCGCAGCTCGCTCGGCCGCCTCATTTTCAGCGAGATCCTGCCCGAGGAGCTCCGTCACTATCATCAGGATGCGGAGTCGGGCGAATGGAGCCTCGGCGTGCTCATGAACAAGAAGGAGCTCGGCAGGCTCGTTGCAAACTGCTACGACCACTTCGGCGCGACCAAGACCGCCGAGGTCATCGACAATGTGAAAAATCTCGGCTATCACTATGCCTGCATTGCGGGCATGACGGTCGCCGTCTCCGATGTCATCGTGCCGCCGAAGAAGAAGGAAATCATCGCAAATACGCAGGGGCAGGTCAACAAGGTCGAGCGTCAGTTCGGACGTGGCCTGATCACTGAGGATGAGCGATACAAGAAGGTCGTCCAGCTCTGGACGAAGGCAACGGACGATGTCGCGGACGCGATGATGGACAATATGGATCCGTTCAACCCCATCTTCATGATGGCGGACTCGGGCGCACGCGGCAACAAGCAGCAGATGCGCCAGCTCGCGGGTATGCGCGGTCTGATGGCAGACCCCTCGGGCAAGATCATCGACCTGCCGATTACGGCGAACTTCCGCGAGGGTCTTACGGTTTCCGACTACTTCATCTCCTCGCACGGTGCGCGCAAGGGTCTTGCCGATACGGCACTCCGTACGGCGGACTCGGGCTATCTGACGCGCCGTCTCGTCGACGTGGCACAGGATGTCATTGTCCGCGAGGAGGACTGCGATGTCTCCGCGATCAATCTCCTGCAGGTGCGCGCACGGCTCGCCGAGTCCGCGTTTGACGCGCTCGAACTGCTCGTGGACAGCCTGATGGGGCGGCTCCTCGCTGCGGCGATCTACGATCCCGAGACAAAGGATGTGCTCTACCCGCAGGATACGGTTCTCGACGATGAGGTTCTTGAGACCATCGGCGAGCGCGATATTCGTGAGATCATGGTGCGCGGCTCCTCCGTGAATGTGGAGGGGGCTGTCAGCAATGCCATGGTCACGGAGAGCATCACGCTCGGCGAGCCGGATGCGAAGAAGCGCAAGAAGGTCCGCGCAGCGATTGTTCGTGAACTCAGCGGCAAGGAAGTTGTGCGCGATGCTGTGCTGGATGATGGCACGGTGCTCGCAGCCGAGGGAGATTTCCTCACGGACAAACTCGTGGAGAGCATCATCGACTCGGAGCTGCACGAGCTCTACATTCGCAACAACAACGTGCGCGGCATTGAGGTCGAGGCGATCACCGAGGGCACAGGTGTCATCGAGTCGCTTGCCGACCGCATTGTCGGCCGCGTGCTCGCCGAGGACGTTGTGGACGAGGCAACGGGCGAGACCATTGCCCGCATCAACGATCCCGTGGATGAGGCGCTCGCAAAGCGCATCGAGGGCGTGCGCAAGCGCGTCTCCATCCGTAGCGTTCTCACGTGCAAATCGCAGTTCGGTGTCTGCATGAAGTGCTACGGGCGTGACCTTGCCAACCAGGCGGAGGTCGAGATCGGCGAGGCGGTCGGCATCATCGCCGCGCAGTCGATTGGCGAGCCGGGCACGCAGCTCACGATGCGCACGTTCCACTCGGGCGGCGTCGCGGGCGACGATATCACCCAGGGTCTCCCGCGTGTCGAGGAGCTCTTTGAGGCACGCAAGCCCAAGCACAACGCGATTATCGCGGAGAACGAGGGGATCGCCCACATCGACGATACCGGCAAGGGAATGCGTACGGTCACGATCACGCCCGAGGGCGGTGTGCCGCGTGAGTACTCCGTACCGTTCGGTGCGCGCATGGCCGTGCGTGACGGCATGGAGCTCAAGGTCGGCGAGAAGATCACCGAGGGCTCTGTGAACCCGCACGACATCCTGCGCGTCTGTGGTCTACAGGCGACCCAGCGCTACCTCGTCTACGAGGTGCAGAAGGTCTACAAGTCACAGGGCGTTGAAATCAACGACAAACACATCGAGGTCATGGTGCGGCAGATGCTGCACAAGGTCAAGATCGAGGAGTCTGGCACAACCGATTTCCTGCCCGGCGAATACATCGAGATCAACGCGTTCGAGGCGGCGAATACCAAGGCGATCGAGGAAGATGGCGAGCCTGCTGTGGCAAAACCCATTCTACTCGGCATTACGAAAGCGTCGCTCGCGACGGATTCCTTCCTCTCGGCAGCATCCTTCCAGGAGACCACACGCGTCCTCACCGACGCTGCGATCAAGGGGAAGATCGACCCGCTTGTCGGGCTGAAGGAGAACGTCATCATCGGCAAGCTCATCCCTGCAGGCACGGGTATGACCCGCTACCGCAACCTCGAAATTGTGGACTTTGCGCCGCAGGTTGTAGAAGAGGCCGAGGAGGAAGAGATCGTCGAAGAGGTACACGAAGAGGTTGACCTTTCGCGATTGGAGCAGCTGACAAATTGAGTGGTTGCAATCTGATTGTGAAAGTGCTACACTGTGCCTAGGAAAAATGACATGAATATTTTCCAGGGCGACACAAAAAACCGGCAGGTGCGACTGCCGGTTTTTCTGTTGCTTTTCCGTATGAAATGTGCTATAGTATCGATAGAGATCATGAAGTGGTGAGGCTCAAGTCACATAAAACTCCTAGTAGGTGCAACTACTAGGAGTTTTATTTTATGGATCTGTATTTATCTAATTTAATTCCTTTATAAACGAAAACCCGACAGGTGCAACTGCCGGGGCTCTGTCCTCTTGTTGCAGGGCGGACTACTCCCCTAGGCCGGTTGCCGTCATCGCTCTCCGTCCAGCCATTTGCAAATGTAGTAGGATACTACACCCGCCGCGACAGAGATCAAGAATGAAGCTACGAGGCTCATACAGTCACCCCCTATCCGTGCCCGTATTGGGGATGGCAACATCTAGAGTATAGCATAGAAACGTTTGTTTTGTCAGTAAGAGTTTTGTTGTCCTGCGAGGTTTACCTTGTCTATAAAACAAGTTGACGAATCTCTCCATTCGCTGTAAAATACCAACGAAAAGGAGCGATTCTAATGATAACACGCGATGATAAATTCTTTTCCGTACGCAATACCACGCGCATGGCGCTCTGTATCGCGCTGATCTGTGTGAGCGCGTACATTGCAATTCCCGTGCCATTCATGGCACCGCTCACGATGCAGACCTTCGTCATGTGCCTTGCCGCGCTCGTCCTCACACCGCGTCAGACGGCGGCCGTCCTCGTTGGCTACACCCTGCTCGGAGCAATCGGGCTGCCTGTCTTTGCGGGCGGTGTCGGCGGGCTCGGCATCATCTTTGGCCCGCGCGGCGGCTTCTTCATCGGTTTCCTGCTCGCCTATACGCTCATGAGCATGCTGAAGGGGCGCGAGCCGTCCTTTGCACGCTATGCGCTCGTCGGTACGCTCGTGAGCGTACCCGTCACCTACCTCATCGCAACGCTCTGGCTGACAGTCCTGTTTGGTGATAAATTCGCGGGGATTGTTGCTGCATTTATGGCACTCGTTCAATACATCCCGGGCGACCTCATCAAGGCGGTCGCGGCGGCTGCACTCGGCGTGACACTGAACAGGCGGCTGCGGTATCTCTGAAGCTTTGCTTGACACACAAAAGCGACTTCCGCACATCTCTGCGCGGAAGCCGCTTTTCTATTTCGTGGATTCAGCCCTTTGGGGTCATATCCTCCGCCGTGAGTGTTCCTTCCTTTGCACGCTCGGCGAACTCCGCCGTTGCGGTGAAGAGAACGTCGGTGGAGCTGTTGAGTGCAGTCTCACAGGAGTCCTGCAGGACGCCGATGATGAAGCCGACACCGACGACCTGCATCGCGATGTCGTTGCTGATGCCGAACGAGGAGCAGGCGACGGGGATGAGGAGGAGCGATCCGCCCGCAACGCCAGAGGCACCGCACGCGCCAACGGTGGCAATGAGGCAGAGGAGCAGTGCTGTCGGCAGATCGACGTGGATGTTCAGTGTGTTTGCGGCGGCGAGTGAGAGAATCGCAATCGTGATTGCCGCACCGCTCATGTTGATGGTCGCGCCGAGCGGGATGGAGATGGAGTAGACCTCTGGATTGAGCCCCAGTCGCTTGCAGAGCTGGAGATTGACGGGGATGTTCGCCGCAGAGCTCCGTGTGAAGAATGCGTAGATCCCACTCTCGCGCAGGGTGGTAAAGACGAGCGGGAACGGGTTGCGGCGGAGATGCGCCCAGACGATGATCGGATTCATGATGAGCGCAACGGAGAAGAACGCACCGAGCAGGACGGCGAGGAGCTGCAGATAGCTGATGAGGGCATCCACGCCGCTCGTACCAACGGCATCTGCCACAAGCCCCATGATGCCGAACGGGGCAAAACGGATGACCCAGAGGACGATCTGCGTCATGACGACGGCGAAGTCACGCACGGTGTTCTTCGTAGTCGGGCTCGCTTTCTGGAGGGCGACCCCCGCGAGAACGCTCCATGCAAGGATGCCGATGTAGTTCGCGCTTGCGATTGCGTGAATTGGGTTGTCGACGACGTTTAGGATGAGGTTGTGCACGACCTCGACGATACCGCTCGGCGGTGCGACATTTGCGTCCGCGACGACGAGATGGAGCGTCGATGGGAAAGCGAAGGAGAATCCGACAGCAACGACGGACGCGAGGAAGGTCGCGATGATGTAGAGGCGCACGATGGGCTTCAGTGCCGCCCCCGAGCCGACGGTACGCTGCGCCATCGCGTTCATGACGAGAACGAAGACGAGGATCGGCGCGACACCCTTCAGGGCACGGACGAAGACATCGCCGAGCACGGCGACGATGGGAATGACGGCGGGCGCGTAGAGCGCGATGAGAATACCGATGATGAGTCCGACCGCAATGAGCTTGATGAGTGCTGTCTCGCGGTACTTGCGGCTGATATTGCTGAGCAAGTGGATTCCTCCTTTGATGGATAAAAATATGCCCCATTATAGCAGAATGGGACATATTTGTCACGTGGGTGTCAGGGTATACAATACGGCGAGAGGGAGGGACAGCGCTTCCCCTATACCTGCACCTCCTTTAGCTCCTCCAGGAATCTCCCCACTGCATCCTGCCACGTTGGGAGACGATGGAAGCCCGCCTCGTCGAGGGACTTCTTGCTGAGGCGCGAATTCTTCGGACGTACGGCCTTGGTCGGGTACATGTGGGAGGGGACGGAGGTGACGTTCACGTCCTTTCCTGCCTGACGGAAGATCTCGGCGGCGAACTTCGCCCACGAGCAGAACCCCTCGTTCGTTGCGTGATAGATGCCGTACTTCTCGCTCTCGAGCATATCGGCGAGAAGCGGCGCGAGGTCACGCGTGTAGGTGGGGGAGCCGATCTGATCGGTGACGATGGAGAGGCTCTTGTGCGTCTTGGCGAGTTCGAGCATGGTCTTCACGAAGTTCTTTCCATGTGCGCCGAAGACCCATGAGATGCGGACGATAAAGTACTTGTCGAGGTGCTGCTGCACTGCCTCCTCACCCGCAAGCTTCGATGCGCCGTAGACATTGTGCGGAGCGGTCAGTGCATTCGTCTCGTACGGGGCATCGCCCGTACCGGGGAAGACGTAGTCCGTACTGATGTAGAGGAGCTTTGTGTCCCGTTCGCGTGCGAGCCGTGCGAGGATCTCGGTACCCGCCGCATTGACCTTGCGGCAGAGTGACGGTTCGTCCTCCGCCTTGTCCACGGCGGTGTATGCCGCCGCATGGAGAATGGCATCCGGCTCCACGGCCTCGAGGACGGCACGCATGACGTTCTCGTCGGACAGCGGGAAGAGTTCGGAGGAGACACCGTGTACCTCGTGCCCGCGCGCTCTGCACTCTTCCACGCAGTCATGACCCAACTGTCCTGTTGCACCTGTGATGAGGATTTTCATAGCAATCCGCCTTTCTTTTTCTTTTTTACCATTGTACCATAAAAGGCGCTGTCTGTGTACTGGACAGACGGCGCCTTTCATATGCTTATTCGGTTATGGTCGGGATGCTGAGCGTGATCGTCGTTCCCTCGTCCACAGCGCTTCTGAGTGCAATCTTGATGTCGTGACGTTCGGCAATCCAACGCGCGATGGAGAGGCCGAGCCCCGAGCCGCCCGTCTCCTTTGTACGCGAGGAGTCCACACGGTAGAAACGGTCGAAGATGCGCGCTTGGTGTTCGGGCGCAATGCCGATGCCGTTGTCCGTGAGCGTTACCGTAATGGTTTTGCCGTCATCCGAGAGGATGGAGTAGGCGTGGATATGGCCGCCCGGCGGCGTGTACTTTACGCTGTTCTCGAGGAAGATGCGCAGGAGCTGGCGCAGCAGCACGGGATCAGCACTCACAACGGCATGATCGTTTCGGCCGAGGGTGACCTCATGCGACGTGGTGACAGTCTGCATCTTTTCCATCGTATCGGCAAGGAGTTCGGAGAACTCCACCGCCTCTTTGTTGACGGCCTGACGCTTCTGGTCGGCACGTGCGAGGAAGAGCAGCTTTTCGATGAGCTGCTGCATATTCTCTGCCTCGGAGCGGATGGCGGTGATGCCTTCATCGAGGATGTTCTTATCCTCGCGCCCCCAGCGCGAGAGCATGTCGGAGTAACCGAGGATGACTGTGAGCGGCGTGCGCAGCTCGTGTGAGGCATCCGAGACGAAGCGCTGCTCCTGGCGGAACCCCTCCTGCAGACGGTCGAGCATGCGGTTGAATGTACGCGCGAGTTCGGAGAGCTCGTCGTGTGCACGCGGTATGTCGAGGCGCCGCCCGAGGCGTTCGACCTCGATGCTGCGCGCCGTCCACGTGATCTCACGGATGGGCTTCAGGATACGTCGGCTGATGAAGTGCCCCGCGAGGAGCGCGAGCACAAAGCAGCCTGCGACCGTGTAGAAGAGCAGGCGCTGCAGGGAGTTGAAAAAGTCCTTTTCCGTGGTAATCGTACGGAGAAAGTGAATCTGATAGCGGATCCCATCGTATTCAATCGTGCGGCGTGCATGGTAGACTGCACCGCCCTGAAGATCCGAGACCTCCATACTGGGATCCGCCCAGATTGGGGTCGTGACGCGCCCCGCCTCAATCGTCTCAATTGACGGGAAATGGGCATCTGTATCGAGCACAACACGTCCCGCACTGTCCGTGATCCGCACAATGACACCGGGAATGACCGGCCCCTCGAACCAGAATTTTGCTTCGGCCGCATTACCGCTCTCGATGTTGCTCATCACATGATAGATACTGCGGTTCAGGTCGACCTCCGCCTGCCGATAGAAATAGATGTACGCGCCAATCCCCAGTATCGCCGTCGATAAGATGAGTACGAAGAAGAGGATTGCGGCGTACATCACAGTGATCTTTGTAGAGATGCGGACGTAGAAGTAGCGGTCGATCCAACGTGCAAGGCGCGAATTAGTCGCGGACAACATACCCGACACCCCGCACCGTGTAGATGTACTTCTTGTTGAAGCGGTCATCCAGCTTGGCGCGCAGGTAGCGGATATAGACATCGACGACGTTTGTTTCGCCGGTGTAGTCGAAGCCCCATACCTCCTGCAGAATCTGATCGCGTGTCAGCACCGTGCGCTTGTTGCGCAGGAGATACTCGAGCAGATCGTATTCACGCTTTGTGAGTGCGACGGTCTCGCCGTCCACCTGCACCTCATAGCGCGAGAGGAACATGATGAGGTTCTTCACCGTAAGGCGGTCGGAGGCATCCTCCGTCGAGATGTCGCGGCGGCGCAGCGCGTTGCGGAGACGTGCGAGCAGCTCGGGCACGGCGAACGGCTTCGTGATGTAGTCGTCCGCGCCGATGTCGAGCCCCTCCACGCGATCCTCGACCGCGTCGCGTGCCGTCAGCATGATGATCGGCACGTTCGAGACCGTACGCACGCGGCGGCAGATCTCAATGCCGTCCATTCCCGGCAGCATGACATCGAGCAGGATGATGTCGAAATTCTCCTGAATGATGCGCTCATAGGCGCGCGTGCCATTGCCCTCAGTCTCCGCCTCAAACCCCTCGTGTTCGAGCTCCATCTGCAGGAATCGTGCAATGCGCACTTCGTCCTCAACGATGAGGACGCGTGATTTCTCTTCCATATTTCTCCACCTCGTCATTCCTTCAATATGTTCCTACTATATATGAACGGCGTGGAAATGAAAAGCCAAAAATGAGAAATATAATCGAAATTTTAAGAGTGGGGGTGTTTTCATAACCCTCACTTGACAATGCAGCGTCCGTGCCGTATAAACAAAAGAAGAAAAAACAGCGGAGGAATGACAGTGACAGGAATGCTCTATCTCTGTGCGACGCCCATCGGCAACCTCGGCGACATCACCTATCGCGCCGTCGAGATGCTGCGCACGGCGGATGTGATCGCCGCTGAGGACACGCGGCACACGCGCGGACTTCTCGCGCACTACGACATCCACACGCCCATGACGAGCTACCACGAGCACAACAAGGAGGAAAAGGGCGCGGAGCTGATCGCACGAATGCGGGCGGGTGAGACCGTCGTCTGTGTCAGTGATGCAGGACTGCCGGGCATCGCCGACCCCGGCGGCGACCTCGCGCGGCGTGCCATCGCCGAGGGCATCCCCGTTACGCCCCTGCCGGGCGCGAATGCTGCGCTCTCCGCGCTCATCTGCGCGGGACTGCCGTTGGAGGGATTCACCTTCGTCGGCTTCCTCCCGCGCAAGGAGAAGAAACGGCGCGAGCTCCTTGCGCGCATCGCCGCCTACCCCGAGACACTGATCTTCTACGAGGCGCCGCATCGTCTGCGCGAGACGCTTGCCGCTCTTACGGCGAAACTCGGAGCAGAGCGGCAGGCATGCGCCGCGCGGGAACTGACGAAGAAGTTCGAGGAGCTGCGCCGCATGACGCTCGGAGACCTCCTCGCACACTATCGGGAGCACGAGCCGCGCGGCGAGTTCGTCCTCGTCGTCGCGGGTGCAGACGAATCTGCCGTCGTTGCGGATGCGGCGGAGGAGATGTCCCTCACGGAGCGTTATGCGGCGCACATTGCCAAAGGTTTGGACAAGAAGGAAGCCATGCGCCGCACCGCGCAGGAGCTTGGCATCTCACGGCGGGATGTGTATCAGGCGCTCTTGGCGGAGGATGCGGAGTGATGTGCAATTACCATCATTCCGTCATTTCGTTCTGGCACATTGGCGAGGTGACATGGGAAAAAACACTGAGAAATAAAGTTATACTTTACAGCCGCACATGACCTTGTTATACTACAAGCAAGAAAAGGCAATCGTCTTTCGAGGTGAAAATTGCGTCCTCACGCGCCGCATGCTTCATGCAACGGGCAAAAGAGATACCGGGGGTGACGCGCCGGTCGAAAGAGGTTGCCTTTTTTTGTGTTCCATCCAAAGAATGAACAGATGCTTCTGGAGCGCAGTTGTCACACTGCGTTGTCTGTGCTACTATATAATACATCAAATCGAAACGAGGCAGGATTTATGAGCGAGAAGACACCATTTTACATTACAACACCGATTTACTACCCGAGCGCGAAGCTGCACATCGGACACGCTTACTGCACGACGGTCGCAGATACAATTGCGCGGTTCAAGCGGCTTGCGGGCTACGATGTGTTCTTTCTGACTGGCTCGGACGAGCACGGGCAGAAGATCCAGCAGGCAGCGGAGAAGGAGGGGGTGACGCCCCTTCAGTACGTCGACCGCATCGTTGCGGGCTTTCAGGAGCTTTGGCGGTTGCTCGGCATCTCCTACAACGATTTTATCCGCACGTCGGAGGAACGTCATCACGAACTCGTACAGCATATTTTCCAAAAAATTTACGATCAGGGTGATATCTACAAGGGAGAGTACAAGGGACTCTACTGCACGCCGTGTGAGAGCTACTGGACGAAGCTGCAGCTCGATGAAAACGGCTGCTGCCCGGACTGCCACCGCCCCGTGCAGGAGGTCGCAGAGGAGGCGTACTTCTTCCGCATGAGCAAGTACGCGGATCGTCTGCTTGCCTACATCAACGAGCATCCGGACTTCATTCAGCCCGTCTCGCGCCGCAACGAGATGATTGCCTTCATCGAGCAGGGACTCGAAGATCTGTGCGTCTCGCGTACCTCGTTCGACTGGGGCATCCCCGTGCCGTTCGATCCGAAGCACGTCGTCTACGTCTGGTTCGACGCGCTCACGAACTACCTCACGCCGATCGGCTATATGCACGACAAGGAAAAATTCAACCACTACTGGCCGGCAGACGTACATCTCGTCGGCAAGGAGATTGTGCGCTTCCACACGATTATATGGGGCTGCATGCTGATGGCACTCGGGCTTGATCTGCCGAAAAAGGTCTATGGGCACGGCTGGCTGATTGTGGACGGGGCGAAGATGTCGAAGTCGGTCGGCAATGTGGTCGATCCGATTGCGCTCATCGAGGAGTTCGGTGCGGATGCCGTGCGTTACTTCCTGCTGCGCGAGATCACGCTCGGACAGGACGGCAACATCTCGCGCGATACGCTGATCGGGCGCATCAACTCGGATCTGGCCAATGATCTCGGCAATCTGCTGCACAGAACCCTTTCGATGGCAAAGAAGTATCGGAAGGGCATTGTCACAAAGGGTGCGGGGCGTACGGACTTCGACGCGGCACTTGAGGAGATGGCGGCATCGACCGTCAAGACCTACACGGGGCAGATGGAGCAGATGGAACTGTCGGCGGCGATCAAGACGGCGTGGGCACTGATCTCGCGTACGAACAAATACATCGACGAGACCGCACCGTGGACGCTCGCCAAGGACGAGGCGAAGGCGGCAGAGCTCGACGCCGTGCTCTATCACCTCGTCGAATCCCTGCGCATCACGAGCATTCTCATCTCGCCGTTCCTGCCTGTAACGGCACGCCGCATTCACGAGCAGCTGGGCTTCGTGTCGGACTTTTCAGAGGTGCAGCTCTCCGATGCTGCGTGGGGCGGTCTGCCTGACGGGCACACGGTCGGCACGGCGCAGCAGCTTTTCCCGCGCATTGAGATCGAAAAATGACGACATTCATTGATACGCACGCACATCTGTATGACGAACGCTACGATGACGACCGTGCGGACATGATTGCACGCGCCGCTGAGGCGGGAGTCACGCAGATCATCAGCATGGGCGACACGATGGCGGCATCTGCGCAGGTGGTTGCCGATGCGGAGCAGTATCCCACGCTCTACGCCGCTGTCGGCATCCATCCCGAGAGCGCGTGTGTGCTGACGGACGCGGAGCGTGCACAGCTCCTTGCATGGGCGCAGCATCCGAAGGTGGTCGCGATTGGCGAGATCGGGCTCGACTACTACTGGGAGAAAGATCCGCAGGTGCGTGCCGTGCAGCGCGAGCTCTTTGTCGTGCAGTTGAATCTCGCCCGCGCGGCGGGACTGCCCGTCTGCATCCACGACCGCGAGGCGCACGGAGATACGCTTGCGCTCCTCAAGGCAGAGGGGCAGGGGCTGATGGGCGTGCTCCACTGCTACTCGGGCAGTCTCGAGATGGCGCGCGAGCTGTGGAAGATGGGGTACTATATCGGCATCGACGGCCCCCTCACGTACAAGAATGCAGCGAAGCTGCCCGATATTGTGCGCGAAGCACCACAGGAGAGGCTCCTCATCGAGACGGACAGCCCCTATCTTGCCCCTGTACCCCTGCGCGGCAAACGCAACGAGCCTGCCTACCTCGTGCATATCGCGGCAAAGATTGCAGAGCTGCGCGGCGAATCTGTCGAGGAGGTCGCGGCATACACGACGGAGAACGCGCGGCGGCTGTACCCGAAGCTCGTGGATGTGTGAGGCATGACGTTCTCTGTGCTTGTGTTGGGAATACACTGCAGCGTACAAGTCCGATATGCCCATGCTATCGCTGCAAAATTGAAACAATTTTATTGATTTGTCGTAAATCATCGCCCTGTACGTGGAGGATTCCGACGCGAACAGGGCTTTTGCATGGGACGATTTTCTCTTAAAGTGGTGAGCCAGATGAGAAAACGCCTCTCAATTTATAGCAGAATCCCATTTTTCATGAAAAATTCAGCTAGAAGTGGGAAAATGTCGTCAGTAAAGGAGGAGTTCTATGCAGTGGAAAAAACTGGGACAACTCATTCAGACAAAGAAAAATACCTTGTTCTGCGCCACACTGGCGGGGATGATGGTGCTCTCCAGCGGATTCACGATGAACGGTCTGCCGAAGAACATGCAACGTGTAAGCGTGCACGTGGACGGTGAGACCATTACCGACATGACGGTGCAGACGAGGCCCGCTGATATTTTTGAGAAGCTCGGTGTAACGCTTGGCGCGAAGGACACCTACGAGGTGTTCCACAACGATGGCGAACGCCATACCGAGATCGCCGTACACCGTGCCGTGCCCGTGAGCATCTCGTTCTGGGACGATACGCAGCAGGTTATGACGAGCGGGCGCACGGTCGGTGATGTCATGGCGGAGTACGGCTACAATCCGCATGAGGTGGATGTAACGCCTGCGGCGGATACGCCGATCACGGCGAACCTCGCGATCCGGCTGACGGAGAACGAGCAGGCGGCCGAGCAGCGCCGCGCACGCGAGCGCGAGGCAGACCGTGTCAGCCGTGGCATTCCGCGCTACCGTGCGGCATACACGATGCACGCATCCGCCTACCTCCCGAGCGATGGCGGCGGCAGCGGCATCACGGCGAGCGGAATTCCCGCGCGGCACGGTGTCGTCGCTGTCGATCCGAATGTCATTCCGCTCGGCACGCGTCTCTACATCCCGGGCTACGGCGAGGCAATCGCTGCAGATACGGGCGGCGCGATCGTCGGACATACGATTGATCTCTGCATGGAGAGCTATGACGAGGCGATCCAATTTGGTCGTCGCAACGTCGAGGTTTATGTCATCGATTGATGAAAATTATGCAAATGAGGAATCACTGTAAGATAATTCGCGCAGTGATTCTTTTTTTGTTGACAAGACGCGTTTTCGGTGGTACTATTCTATCGTACCATAAAAACTAAATATTGTTGATGGATCAAGTGCAGAGGTTTTGCCATGCAGAGCCTCAATTGCTTCATAGGGAATCCGGTATAAGCCGGAGCGGTCACGCCACTGTAACAGGGAGTGATTCCGCGCGCTGACCTCAGGTCGGCAGTCACTGGGGAGAAATCTCTGGGAAGATGCGGAAGAACGATGAACTGAAGCCAGGAGACCTGCTTGATTAACAATCACCGATTGACCTGCGAGTGATGGGGATGGAGATTTTGCGGATTCGTTCGCCTCGAAAGAGTTTGGCGCCTAGATCAAACCATATCGGGAACTGAGTAACGATACCGGAAAAGCCCGTTCTGCACACCGTGTGGAAGGGGCTTTTCCTTTTCCATACACGCGGCGTTGCAGAGCGATCCTGAGGAGATCTGTGTGCATGTGAAAAGAATCCCATGCATAGAGATTTCCCCGGGATGAAGGAGTATGCGCTCCTTGGGGAAACATTGCTCATCTTTTCAGTTCTCGTTTTGCCTCTTTATTTGAGAGGCGCGCTCTGAGGGTGGAAGCTCAGGGCGATTTTTTTTCAAGGAATGCAGTTTTGTGTATGATGTCAAATAGCCATCTGTGCGAACTCCACGCAAACGCCTCGTTACGCAAGCGGTCGGACACTTATCTGCCTAAATACCTGCGGACTTCTTAAACGCGCGCTGCGCGCTTGAACGAAAGAAATCCGCAGGGGGCAGAACGTGTCCTCGCTTCCGCTTGCTCCACTAGGGTTTGCTTTGGAGCATCGCACAGATTGCCACGAACACATCTCCTTCCTGCACAGAATTGCTTTACTTTTGTGTTAGTTCATAGAACTAGCAGAGCCTTCCCGCAATAAATTAAAGGAGGACATGTTATGCCGGAAGAAAAAGAGCGGTCGAGCGACGAGGAACTTCAGAAGCTTCTGAAGAAATCGGCGGATGTCGAGGACTTCCCCGATGTCCCGCTCGACGAATTCACACCGCCGACGGATGCGGAGTGGAAGGAAGCCTGCGAGGCGCTCCTCAAGGGGGCACCCTTCGATAAGGTCATGTTCACAAAGACCTATGAGGGCATCACCTTCGACCCCATGTACACGAAGAAACACACGGAGGATATCCTGCCAAAGAGTGTCATGCCCGGCATGGGAGACTATCTGCGCGGCGTGGATCCCGCCGGTTATATCGGGAAGCCCTGGGGCATCGCGCAGGCGTGCGACGAGACATTGCCCGCAGAGAACAACGAGCTGCTGCGTCATGAGAATGACAAGGGCTCGACGATTTATCATATTGTCCTTGACACAGCCTCACGTGCGGGGGGGGATGCGCGTCAGGCGGAGAAGGTCGGCGACATCGGCACGAGCGTGACGACGGTCGACGATATGCACACGCTCCTTGAGGGCTTGGATCTCACGAAATTCCCGCTCTATATCTATGCGGGCGCAAATGCTCTCCCGCTCCTCTCGCTCGTCGCGGCGGCACGCCGTGCGGCCGGGGACGACATGTCGAAGGTACAGGGCATCGTTGGGGCAGACCCGATCGGTGCGCTCGTGACGGACGGGAAGCTCCCCGCATCGCTCGATGCACATTATGACAGCCTCGCGTCGTCAGCACGCTGGGCGGTGAAAAATGCACCGTACCTCCGTACGGTGTTCGTCCGCAGCGATGTCTACAGTAACGGCGGTGCGAATGATGTGCAGGAGATCGCCTCGTGTCTGGCGACCGCAGCGGCGTATCTGCGTGCGCTGTGCGAGCGTGGCCTTACGATCGACGAGGCGGCATCGCAGGTCGCGTTCGGCTTCTCGATGGGCGCGAACTTCTTCCTGCAGATTGCAAAACTGCGCGCCGTGCGCCCCATCTGGGCACAGATCGTCAAGGCGTTCGGCGGCAACGCCGAGTCGCAGAAGATGCGCATCCATGCGCGCCCCGCACTTTTCTTCAAGACGGTCTACGACCCCTACGTCAACATGCTCCGCAACACGACGGAGATCTTCTCGGGCGTTGTGGGCGGCATCGATTCGTTCGAGAGTGCGCCGTTCGACGAGCCCATCCGCAAGGGAGACGAGTTCTCTCGCCGCATTGCACGCAACATCCAGATCATGCTGCAGGAGGAGTTCGGCATGCTGCAGCCGATCGATCCTGCGGGCGGTTCGTGGGCGGTTGAGACGCTGACGCGCCAGATGAAGGAAAAGATCTGGGCAGAGTTCCAGAGCATCGAAAAGCAGGGCGGCATCGTTGCGGCACTCCGTGCAGGCTCGGTGCAGGACGAGATCGCAAAGATTCTCGCCGACCGCTTCAAGAAGGCGGACATCCGCAAAGACCGCATCGTCGGCAACAATATGTACCCGAACATGACAGAGGTTCTGCTCGAAACGCGTGCGGAGGATACGGCAGCACTCAAGGCACAGCGCACGAAAGACATCGAAGCATATCTCTCCGACATCGACACAAAGCACCGCGACGAGGCGCTTGCGGCATTCAAGGCGGATGGCTCCGTAGACAAGGGCATCGAGGCGGCGTTTGCGGGGGCAACGATCGCAGAGCTGATGGCGGCGGTCACGGACGGCAAGGGCGCGGCGGAGACGGTCACGGCGATCGCACCGCACCGCTGGAGCGAGCGTTTTGAGGCACTGCGCCGCCGCACCGAGGACTACAAGGCGGAGAAGAATGACAACGTCAAGATCTTCCTCGCGAACATGGGCCCCATCCCGCAGCACAAGGCGCGTGCGGACTTTACCACGGGCTTCCTGCAGGTCGGCGCGTTCGAGGTGCTCGGCAACGACGGGTTCAAGACGGTCGAGGAGGCCGCCGAGGCGGCGGGCAAGAGCGGCGCGGATGCGGTGGTCATCTGCTCCACGGACGCGACCTATCCCGAGATCGTACCCGCACTTGCACCGAAGCTCCACGAGGTTCTGCCGAATGCGCGCGTATTCCTCGCGGGCGCGGCACCGAAGGATCTCCTTGAGACATATAACAACGCGGGCATTGATGAATACATCTCCGTCAAGGCGAACTGCTACGAGGTGCTTGAGCGCCTTCAGAAAAAGAAAGGGATGATTGCGTAATGGCAGGCTTTACGAACCCGGATTTCACCGGGATGAGCCTCGGCGAAAGCCCGTCCGCAGACTCCAAGGAGTGGCGCGCCCTCTTCGAGGGGACGACGGGGCGGACGTTTGAGGCACTCACGCACAAGACGATGGAGCGTGTACCCGTGAGCCCCTTCTACGATCACGACGTATACGAGCGTATGAGCCACCTCGACTTTGCGAGCGGCATCCCGCCGTGTCTGCGCGGACCGTACTCCACGATGTACGTGTTCCGTCCGTGGACGGTGCGCCAGTACGCAGGTTTCTCGACGGCAGAGGAGTCGAATGCGTTCTACCGCCGCAACCTTGCCGCAGGTCAGAAGGGTCTTTCCATCGCGTTCGACCTCCCGACCCACCGCGGCTATGACGCGGACAACCCGCGCGTGGTCGGTGACGTGGGCAAGGCAGGCGTTTCGGTCTGCTCCATGCTGGATATGAACATCCTGTTCTCGGGCATTCCGCTCGACCAGATGTCCGTCTCTATGACCATGAACGGCGCGGTTCTGCCGATCCTCGCGTTCTTCATCGTCTCGGGTGAGGAGCAGGGCGTTGACAAAAAGATCATGGCAGGTACGATCCAGAACGATATTCTGAAAGAGTTCATGGTTCGTAACACCTACATCTATCCGCCTGAGATGTCCATGCGCATCATCGGCGACATCTTCGAGTACACGACGAAGTACATGCCGAAGTTCAACAGCATTTCCATCTCCGGCTACCATATGCAGGAGGCAGGTGCACCTGCGGACATCGAGCTCGGCTACACGCTCGCCGACGGCCTTGAGTACATCCGCACGGGCATCAAGGCGGGGCTTGCCGTCGACGACTTTGCAAAGCGTCTCTCGTTCTTCTGGGCAATCGGCAAGAACTACTTCATGGAGATTGCAAAGATGCGTGCGGCGCGTGTTCTCTGGGCGAAGATCGTCAAGTCGTTCGACGCGAAGAACGACAAGTCGATGGCACTCAGAACGCACAGCCAGACGTCCGGTTGGTCGCTGACGGCGCAGGATCCGTTCAACAACATCGCCCGCACGGCGATGGAGGCGATGGGCGCGGCACTCGGCCACACGCAGTCCCTCCATACGAACGCACTCGACGAGGCGATCGCACTGCCGACGGACTTCTCGGCGCGTATTGCGCGTAACACGCAGCTCTACATCCAGGACGAGACGAGCGTCTGCAAGATCATCGATCCGTGGGGCGGCTCGTACTATGTCGAGGCTCTCACGAATGAGATCATCCGCCGCGCTTGGGCGCATATCCAGGAGGTCGAGGCACTCGGCGGCATGGCAAAGGCGATCTCGACGGGGCTCCCGAAGATGCGCATCGAGGAGGCGGCAGCACGCCGTCAGGCACAGATCGACTCCGGCATCGAGAGCATCGTCGGCGTGAACAAGTATCGCCTCGAAAAGGAAGATCCGCTGCAGATCCTCGCCATCGACAACACGGCGGTGCGTCAGGCACAGGTCGAGCGTCTCGAGAAACTGCGCGCAGAGCGCAATGCGGACGATGTACGCCGCTGCCTTGAGGGCATCACGAAGGCGGCAGAGACACGCGACAATGGCAACCTGCTCGAAGCAGCCGTCGATGCGGCACGCGCACGTGCCTCGCTCGGCGAGATCTCCGACGCGGTGGAGAAGGTCTCCGGCCGTTTCCAGGCGGTGATCCACACCATTTCCGGTGTCTACTCCTCCGAGTTCACGGACAAGACCGAGCTCGACCGCGCCCGCGAGATGGCGGACGAGTTCGAGGAACTCACGGGTCGCCGTCCGCGTATTTTCGTCGCGAAGATGGGACAGGACGGACACGATCGCGGACAGAAGGTCATCGCGTCCTCCTTCGCCGACATGGGCTGGGACGTCGACGTGGGTCCTCTCTTCCAGACTCCTGCAGAGACGGCGCAGGATGCGGTCGACAACGACGTGCACATGGTCGGGTTCAGCTCGCTCGCAGCGGGACACAACACGCTCCTGCCGCAGCTGGTGGACGAACTGCGTGCGCTCGGACGTGACGACATCATGGTCTGCATCGGCGGCGTTATCCCCGTGCAGGACTATGACAACCTCTACGAGCACGGCGCGGTCGCGATTTTCGCACCGGGCACGAACATCCCCGAGGCGGGCATCAAGCTCCTGACCCTTCTCATCGCACGCGCGAAGGAAGAGGCTGCAGGATAAGGCAAATAGCGGCGCCGCTCTCTCTGTGAGGGCGGCGTTTTGCCATATCACGAAAGGAGGCTTTATGAGCGAAAAATATACCACAGAACGGCCCGACTGGGTACCCGAGGATGCGGATTGCAAGTTCACGACAAGCGTCATGGGCGGCATCGAGGGCATCAAGGATCTGACCGTCGGCAATATCAATCCGAAACTCTTGAACGGGCAGGGCATGCCGCGCCGCAAGCTCGTCCTCTCCGAGGATGACTATGTGGCAGGCGTCGAGCGCGGCGACCGCATGACACTCTCTCGTGCCATCACACTCATCGAGAGCAACAGCAGCCGTCATTTCAAACTCGCCCAACGTGTCCTGCAGCGCCTTTTGCCAAAGACAGGCAACGCGCTGCGCATCGGCATCACAGGTGTCCCCGGTGCGGGCAAGTCCACGATGATCGAGGCGTTCGGCAATATGCTCTGCGATGCGGGGCATCGCGTTGCCGTTCTCACCATTGACCCGACGAGTTCCGTGACGAAGGGCTCGATCCTCGGTGATAAGACGCGCATGGGCACGCTCTCGCGCCGCCCCGAGGCATTCATCCGCCCGTCGCCTGCCGGCGGAACGCTCGGCGGCGTTGCACGCAAGAGCCGCGAGACGATGCTGCTCTGCGAGGCGGCGGGCTATGATGTCATCATCATCGAGACGGTCGGTGTCGGACAGTCCGAGACGACCGTGCGCTCGATGGTCGACTTCTTCCTGCTCGTCGTGCTGACGGGTGCGGGCGACGAACTGCAGGGCATCAAGAAGGGCATCATGGAGCTTGGCGATGCCATCGTCATCAACAAGGCGGACGGCGACAACCTGCTCAAGGCAAAGGTTGCGCGTGGGCAGTACGAGCGTATGCTTGAGTTCATCCGCCCTGCGACGCCGGGATGGGAGACGCACGCCTACCTCGCGTCCGCCGTCGAAAAGACGGGGCTTGCCGAACTCTGGGAGGTTATCCGTATCTTCCGCGAGAAGACGACGGAGAGCGGTGTTTGGAAGAAGCGACGCGACGGTCAGCTGCTCGACTGGATGAACAGCATGATCGACGAGCATCTGCACAACCTGTTCTTCGACGATGCCGTTGTGCGCGGACGGATGCCCGAGGTGAAGGAGGCGATCCTCTCGGGGGGGATCTCGCCGACGCAGGCAGTCGCGGAGCTGCTCAGCGTATTCGATGTCCACCGTGCAGCAGGGCGGCAGGTCGACCTCTTTACGAATTGAGGAGGTGTATCCATGACGAAACGCATCTATCTCTCGGGCGCGGATATGTACGAGCTTGAGGAGGTCTTTACAGGGCGGCGCGGCATCGCGAGTGTTCATACGGGCTACATCAACGCCGCGCCCAATGCCCGCCATGAGGATGTGGCGACAGGTGCGGCAGGCGGGCGCATGGGGATCGAGATCTGCTACGATCCGAAGAAGATCGACATCTCGCAGCTGCTCGACCTGCACTTTGCTGTTGTGACCCCGTACAGCATCGACGGACAGGGGTATGTGCGCGGCAGTATGTACCGTGCAGGTGTCTTCTACGAGAGTGCGGAGGATGAGCCGCAGATCCAGCTCTATCTCACCTTTCTCGCGGGGAAGGGACGCTGTCCCGCGACGGGGGAGCACCTGACGCTCAACGACCCGAACAGCAGCACGGCGGCGCGGCGTGTGCTGCACGCGACGATGGAACGCCTCACCTCATTTCAGCCGGCGGCGGACGAGCATCAGGGCTATCTCGCACGGCATCCAGAGACGGAGACCTACATCGACCTCGCGCGTCTGCGCAAACTTGTGAAACTGTGAATGTGGGGCTGTTGCACGAAGTTTTCTAGCTTCGTGCAACAGCCCTCTTTTTAAATTTTCATGGCTCTCCCGAATGTCTTATGCTATAATTCATAGTATCATTACACTTTCAAAGGCTTGCGGCGTGACGGAGTTTTGCGCCGCACGGCAAAGGGGAGACGGGCATGAGTATACGCAGCAAACTGCAGGCGATCTTGGTTCTGCTTTTCGTATTTATCGTGGGACTGGTCGGGCTGAACTTCTTTACCTTCAACGAGCTCAAGGGGGACTCGCCGGCGGTCAACGCTTCCGGCTCGCTGCGCATGCGTGCCTATCAGCTCTCATGGGGGGCGGCACGGCTCGTGTCGGCGGATGCGGGCGAGGCACAGACGCTGCGCGCTGCGATGGAGAAGGATCTTGCGGACTATGATCGGATTCTCACAGGGCTTGCACAAGGCGATGCGTCGATGGGGCTGGCTGTGCCCACCGACGAGGCGGTGCAGCGACAGCTCGGCATCGTGAAGCCGCTGTGGGAAGCGTATCGCACTGATGTACGTGCCGTTGCCGCGGGCGCGGACGAGGAGACGCGCCGCGCCGCAGAGGCCAAGGTGGCGCAGGAGGTCGCGCCGTTTGTCGCGGAGGTCAACAAGCTGGTCGCTGCCTACGATGCTGCAAGCCAGACAAAGATCGAAACCTCCAAGGATATCCAGCTCACTGTGATCCTCCTCGCCATATTCGTGGTGGGCGGCGCACTCTGGCTGATTGTCACGCAGATCCTGCGCCCGCTCGCAGCGCTGACAAACTCGTTCCGTGACATCTCCGAGGGGGCGGGCGATCTGACGCAGCAGCTCCATGCGGAGCGCGATGACGAAATCGGACGGATCGTCCTGTACTTCAACACCTTCGTCGGGAAGCTGCGCACGATTATGCGCGGCGCACAGGAGAGCGCAGCAGAGGTCGCGCAGCTCTCCTGTGCACTCTCTCAGACAAGCGGGGAGAGCAGTCATGCGGTCGAGCAGGTTGCCCGTTCCGTTACCGATGTCGCAGGACAGGCGAACGCGCAGAACGGCTCTATGCAGGAACTCGCACACAATGTGGCGCAGATCGCGGAACACATGGAGCAGATGCTTGCGTCTGCCGAACGCTCTGCCGTACTCTCGGCAGATTCTGAGGAAAAGGCGGCAAATGGTCGGGACGGTGCAGCGCGTGTCGCGGCGCAGACCGATGTCCTGCGTGATATCGTCATGACCATGGATCGGAACGTACAGACCCTCACGCAGTATGCGGAGGACATCAATCAGATCATTGACCTCATCAAGGGCATCTCAGGGCAGACCAACCTGCTCGCGCTCAACGCCGCGATTGAAGCGGCACGTGCAGGTGAGAGCGGGCGCGGCTTCGCCGTTGTCGCGGAAGAGGTGCGCAAGCTCGCCGAGAGCTCGAGTCTTGCGGCGGACGATGTCACGGAAAAGATGACCGGCATCCGCCAGCAGGTGCATGAGACGCGCAGTGCAAATCAGGAGCTCGTCAGCGAGCTCGAGAAGATCATGGAGGCTGTCGGCGCAGTGCGTGCCTCGCTGAACGCCATTGCCGCAAGCTCCGAGGAGAGCCGCAGGGCGGCCGCTGAGATCGTGCGGCTGAACCAGACGGCATCGGAGGGGGCGCAGAGCGTTGCGGACACCTCGGGAAGTGTCGCGGCGACAGCGAAACAGATCGCGGGGCACTCCGAGGAATCGGCGGCCGCCATCGAGGAGCAGAGCGCGAGTATGGAACAGGTCGTCGCTGCCGCAGAGCAGCTGTCCGAGCTCTCGACGAAGCTGGACGGGCTCGTTGGGAAGTTCAAGGTCTGAGAAAATATCCAAAATAAATCCGTGTGAATACATTGTAGTTCACACGGATTTATTGGATGGGGTATTGCACACTCTACATTCTACGATATAATACAAGAGAGGAATTTTTTGAAACGAGAGGAAAAAATGTCAATCCATAATAAATTACGAATCACACTTGTTGCCCTCTTCGTATTCATCGTCGGGCTGGTCGGGCTGAACTTTGCCACCTTTGCCCAGCTGGACGGGGACGCTCCCGCCGTCAATGCCTCCGGCTCGCTGCGCATGCGTGCCTATCAGCTTGCATGGCTCTCGGCACGCATGGTTTCCGCCGATGCAGCGGAGGCAGCGGAGCTCCGCAGTATGATGATGGTGCAGATCGAGATGTATGACCGCATCCTTGCGGGGCTGCGCAGGGGAGATGCCGAGCTCGGCCTTCACCCGGCATCGGACGAGGCGATCAAGGAACAGCTTCGCACGCTGCAGCCTCTCTGGGAGGAGTACCGCACAAATGTGTTTGCCGTCACGGGGGCTGTGGGGACGGAGGAAAAGCACGAGGCGAATGCCGTCGTTGCCGCCGAAGTTGACGGCTATGTGACCGAGGTGGACAAGCTCGTCACGGCGTATGACAATGCCAGCCAGGCAAAGATCGGCGTTTCCAAGGAGATCGGCGTGGGCGTGATCGTCCTTGCGTTCCTTGTCTTTGCCGTGTCCTCCTACTGCATCATCATGGAGGTGCTGCGGCCGATTGCGGCACTGACTGCCTCGTTCCGCGAGGTCGCGGGCAAGGAGGCGGATCTCACCCAGCATCTCACCACCAGACGATTTGACGAGATCGGGCGCATTGTGCAGTCGTTCAACACCTTTGTCAGCGAACTGCGCCGGATCATGCAGCGTGCGCAGATCTGCGCAGCCGAGGTCGCGGGGCTGTCGGATACGATGTGGCGGGCGAGTGTTGAGAACAGCAAGGCAGTCGAGTACAATGCGCTTGCCATCACCCATGTCGCCGCGCACACCAGCGAGCAGGATGAGAATGTCCAGATGCTCGCGTCGAGTGTGACCGGCATCTCTGCACATCTGGAGGAGATGCAGACACTTGCACAGGCGGAGAACGTGAACCGTACGGCGCTCCTCACCTCTATTGAAGCGGTACGCGCCTGCGCACAGGTCGCAGCGGCAGCATCGGAGGAGGTCGCCAAGGCCTTACATGAGATCGCGGGACATACAACGGATGCGGCGGCTGCAATTGAGCAGGAAACCGCATCGCTCGATGCCTTTGCCGCAACGGCCGAGCATCTCAAGGGCCACGCTGCCGAGCTGGATGAGCTGGTTGGCAAGTTCAAGGTGTAACGCGGTGGATTCTTGCCTTGCATGGAGCGATGCCGTACCATAGGATCGGGATTTGGATGTGTATGAAATAGGAGATATACCATGGAGGTCAAGGCAGATCTGGCGCAGGATGTGTTCAAGGATGCGAGGGAGAGCGTCATCTTTGTCATGCTCTCGCTGAAGCGTGAGGACATCGAGAAGGAACGGGAAATCATCGCCGACGGTGAGCTGTGCTGAGAAATCGCTGAATCGATCATGGAGGCATCAAGGTATTTTCTGCGAAATACTTTACTTTTCACCTGTGCTCTCGTACAATAGGGAACAGAACTTTATTCGCGTCAGCGTGGCATAGAGATGGGGGATGTTGTTATGCTGAAAAAGGCAATCGCGGTTGTGACCTCGGGCGGAGACAGCCCGGGGATGAATGCGGCGGCGCGCGCTGTGGTGCGCACGGCGATCTACGAGGGGGGCGAGGTCTACGGCGTGCACAACGGCTACAGCGGCATGGTGCACGATGACATCGAGCAGCTTACAACGCGGAGCGTCAGTGATCTGATTCAGCGCGGCGGCACGTTCCTCGGAACGGCGCGCAGTAAGTCGTTCATGACACCGGAGGGCCGCAAGACGGCGTTCGAGAATCTGCGCAAGCGTAATATCGAGGGGCTTGTGATCATCGGCGGCGACGGCTCGCTCACGGGCGGGTCGCTCCTCAGCAAGGAGACGGGCATGCCGATCGTCGGTCTGCCAGGCACGATCGACAACGATGTCTGGGGCATGGACTACACGATCGGCTGCGATACAGCGTGCAATACGATTGTGGACGCGATCAACAAGCTGCGCGATACGGCATCGGCACACCGGCGCATCATCCTCGTCGAGGTCATGGGACGGCACTCGGGATGGCTCGCGATGATGTCGGGGATTGCCGGCGGGGCGGAGTACATCCTCGTGCCGGAGGTCGCGTTTGACCTCGAGGAGATCAGCCTAGAGCTGAAGGAGATGTACGAGGCAGGCAAGCGCTACAGCATCATTGTGGTCGCCGAGGGCGCAGGCTCTGCTGTGGAGATCGGCAAGATCATCAGCGAAAAGACGGAGATCGATACGCGTGTCTCGGTGCTCGGGCACATTCAGCGCGGCGGCTCGCCGACGGTCGAGGACCGCATCAAGGCCTCCATGCTCGGTGAGAAGGCGGCGCTTGCGATCATCTCGGGCGTGAGTGATGTGGTGTACAGCTTCAACGAGGGACAGGTGGTCGGTGTCAACCTCTTTGAGGCGGTCAACAACTCCAAGACACTTGATCCCGAGCTCGTCCGCCTCTCGCGCGTTCTGGCGTAAGGGGCCTTTGACAAATACAAACATCCAGCAGCCCATCCGCACGGATGGGCTGTTTTTACGTGCGCATAAAAATCCCTCGGACGGGATGTTTGATCCTTCCGAGGGAAATATTTTTGTGTCTGAATTTTACTCCTTGATGGGCTTCTTCAGCAGGGAGAGAATGATCGCGCCGACGATGGCACCGATGAGGATGCTCACGAGGTACATGAGCGGGTTGCCGATGGTCGGGACGACGAAGATGCCGCCGTGCGGTGCGCGCAGCGTGCAGTCAAAGAACATCGTGAGCGCGCCCGCGAGTGCGGAGCCGACGACCATCGATGGGATGACACGCACGGGATCCGCTGCTGCAAACGGGATCGCGCCCTCGGTGATGAAGGAAAGGCCCATGACGTAGTTCGTGATGCCAGCCTTGCGCTGATTTTCGGTGAAGCGGTTCTTAAAGAACGTGGTCGCAAGCGCAATCGCAAGAGGCGGCACCATACCGCCCGCCATGACAGCCGCCATGACGTGGTACTCGCCCGAGGCGAGGAGCCCCGTGCCTGTGACGTACGCCGCTTTGTTGATCGGGCCGCCCATATCGACCGCCATCATGCCGCCGACGATCAACCCCATGAGGATACGTGCGGAGGGATCCATGCCGCCGAGCGTCGCGATCATCCAGTTGTTGATCGCGGAGACGGGCGGGGCGATGATGTAGAGCGAGATGAGCCCCATGATGAGGATGCCGAAGAACGGATAGAGCAGGATGGGTTTGATGCCGTCGAGGGAAGCGGGGAGCCCTGCGAATACCTTCTTGAGGGCGTTGACGGCGTAGCCGCCGACGAAGCCCGCGAGCAGTGCGCCGAGGAAGCCCGTGCCCGTTGCGCCCGCGAGTGAACCGCCGACGAAGCCGACGGCAAGTCCCGGGCGGTCGGCGATCGACATGCCGATGAAGCCCGCGAGGACGGGGAGCATGAAGCCGAACGAGGCCCCGCCGACCTGCATGAAGAACTTGGCAAGCGGGGTGTTCGAGCCGAACTTCGACGGGTCGATGCTGTAGTCGTCAAAGAGGAAGGCGAGTGCGATGAGGATGCCGCCGCCGACGACGAACGGGAGCATATGCGAGACACCGTTCATGAGGTGCTTGTAGATCTGGCGCGCGAGGCTCTCGTTTTCCGCATCGTCTGCCCCCTCCGCCTCATCTGCACCGCTCGCGTGGTAGATGGGAGCGCTGCCCGAGAGGGCGCGGTCGATGAGTTCGTCCGCCTTGTTGATGCCGTCCGCGACCTTCGTGATGACGACGCGGCGGCCGTCAAAGCGGGACATGGCGACGTTCTTGTCCGCCGCGACGATGATGCCGTCGGCGGCGGCGATCTCCTCGGGCGTAAGGACGTTCTTCACGCCCGCCGAGCCGTTCGTCTCGACCTTGACCGTGAGACCGCGCTTCTTCGCGTGCTGCTCGATGCTCTCCGCCGCCATAAAGGTGTGCGCGATGCCCGTGGGACAGGCGGTGACGGCGAGAATCTGAATGTGGTCGGCGGCGGGCGGTGCTTCCTCGGCTGCGGTGGCAGCGCTCGGTGCGACAAAGCGGTCGTTCTCCTTATCGTCGACAAGCTGACGGAACTCCTCGACGGTCTTGGCGGCAATGAGTGCCTCCTTGAAGTCGGGGTCCATAATCATGGTTGCGAGCTTCGAGAGGATGGCGAGGTGTTCGTCGTTCGCGCCGTTCGGTGCGGCGATCATGAAGAAGAGGCGGCTCGGGTTGCCGTCCATGGCGGCAAAGTCCATGCCGTCGGGAACGGTCATCGCGGCAAGTCCCGCAGCCTTTACGCCGTCGCTCTTCGCGTGGGGCGTTGCGATGCCGTCGCCGAGCCCGGTGGTTCCGCTCTCCTCGCGGGTGAGCACGTCCCTTATGTACTGCTCTTTGTCACTGAGATTGCCGCCCTTCTCCATGTAGTCTGCGAGGAGGCGAATTGCAGCCTCCTTCGAGGCGGGGGCGGAAACGCCGAGGGCGATGCTCTCGGGCTTCAGAAGATCGTTGATATGCAAGGGAAAACCCCTCCTTTTCATTGTGCTGAGTTTTATTCACTGTGCACACTCCTCGCAGAACCCTCGTTACACAAGCGGTCGGGCACTTATCTGCAAGGGAACCACGGACTCATTCAGCCGTCCATCTTGGCACATCTTTTTCGCCCTCTCTGCGTCGATAAATCCTCAGCATAGCCACCGCTATGCTTCCGGTTCATCTCCTTGACAGGACGAAAAATCTGCACCAATCTGAACAACATCATTGAGTTCGTGATTCCCCAATACCTGCGGATTCCAAACGCGCTTCGCTTGAACGAATAAAATCCGCAGGGGGCAGAACGTGCCCTTGTTTCCGCTTGCTCCACTAGGGTTTGCTACGGAGTATTGCACAGCTGCGATAGGTTTACATTCATTCGCGTGGGACGTATGCTGCAGTTACATCAAACAATCGTCTTCAGCAGCGCAAGTGCCTCCTCACGCGTGGCGAGGTTCTCCGAGAATGCAGAGGCGGAGCCGGTCGCAACGCCCATGTAGAAGGCGCGCTCATAGCTGCCGTCCGACTCCATGAATCCCGCGAGGAAGCCCGCGACCATCGAGTCGCCCGCACCGACGGAGTTGACGAGTGTGCCCTTCGGTGCGGCGGAGCGGTAGAATACGCCCTCTGCTGTGAGCAGGATCGCGCCATCGCCTGCCATCGAGATGAGCACGTTTGTCGCGCCCTCCTCCTGCAGCTTCTTTGCGTGGAGGATGATGTCATCGTCCGTTTTGAGTTCGACACCGAACATCTCGCCGAGCTCGTGATTGTTCGGTTTGATGAGGAACGGGCGGTACTTCAGCACGCGCCGCAGCAGGTTCTTTGTCGCGTCCACCACAATGCGGATGCCGCGTCCGTCGAGATGCTCCATGATGCGTTCGTAGATGTCGTCGGGCAGCGTGTTCGGAATCGAGCCTGCGAGGACGAGCGTGTCTCCGCTCCGCAGCCGATCGAGCTTTTCAAACAGTGTGCGCTGTGCCGCCTCTGTGATAACGGGGCCCTGTCCGTTGATTTCGGTCTCGCTCTCCGCCTTGATCTTGACGTTGATGCGTGAGAAGCCCTCATCGAGACGCACAAAATCGCCCGTCACGCCGAACGCGTGCAGCATCTGCTGCATCGCAACGCCCGTAAATCCCGCAAGGAAGCCGAGTGCCGTCGAGGCGTGCCCGAGATTTTTCAGCACGATGGAGACATTGATGCCCTTTCCTCCCGGCAGGATCTGCTCATAGTTCACGCGGTTGATCTCACCCGACGTGAAGTTCTCCAACCGCACGATGTAGTCGATCGACGGGTTGAAGGTAACGGTGTAGATCATGCAAATATCCCTCCCTTTATCCAATGACAATATTTCCATTAAAAATATCATATAGCGTCGTCATATTAAAGTCAAGAAATCCATTCTCATCGGTGCGGGGTTGTCAGCGCTTTTTCTTTCCTCTATAATAAGAGAATAAACTGGAATGGAACAGGGGAGTACGATGACCGCAGAAATGGATACGATGGGACAGGGGAGCGTGCCGGCGGAGGCAAAGCCGAAGAAGGCGGCAGCTCCTAAGGGGATCATGTTCTATATCAAGAAGGGGCTGCGTCTGATCCTCGGCGCACTCATCACCGCTGTCGGTCTTGAACTCTTCCTCATCCCGAACCACGTCATCGACGGCGGCGTGGTCGGTCTCTCGATCATGTCGCAGACGATCACGGGGATGGGGCTCGGCGTTTTTCTCGTGCTCTACAACATCCCGTTCGTCTACATGGGCTACAAGCAAATCGGCAAGAGCTTTGCACTCTCGACTGTCTTTGCGATTATCATGCTCTCGATCTGGTCGAGCGCGCTTCATGGCGTGCCGAAGGTGACAACGGACCCCTTCCTCGCCGCGATTTTTGGCGGCGTCGTGACGGGGCTCGGCGTCGGCATTGTCATGCGCACGGGCGGCTGCTTCGACGGGACGGAGATTGTCGCCATCATCATGGATGCGCGGACGCAGTTCTCCGTCGGCGAGGTCGTCATGTTCATCAACCTCTTCATCCTCTCCTCGGCAGGTCTGCTCTACGGCTGGGACAAGGCGATGTACTCGCTCTTTGCCTACTTTGTCATCGCAAAGATGATCGACGTGGTGCTGAAGGGCCTCGATGAATCGTACGCCGTCATGATCGTCACGAATGAGCATGAGGAGATGACCGCCGCACTCAACGAGCGCCTCGGGCGCGGCGTGACTCTGCTGCACGGTGCAGGCGGCTACACGGGCGAGGCGAAGGAAGTTCTCTACTGCGTCGTCACGCGCCTCGAGCTCGACAAGCTCAAGGAGATCGTCCTCGACAAGGACGAGCGTGCCTTTGTCACGATCAATGCCGTGCACGATATTGTGGGCGGCAGGTTCAAGAAAAAGGCGATTCACTAGAGGGAAAGCCGTACCGGTGCGAACGGACAGCAGAGACCGGAAAAGTGGGAGGACACAGTAGGAATGGATGGGCAGACATATCTGGAAATCGTACGGCGTGCGCGTGAACGTATCGAGCGTGGAACGGAGGAGGACTTGGCGGCGGCGGAGAGGGAACTGGAGAATCTGCGGCGTATCTTCCCGAAGCGGCTCGAATACATCTGTGCCGAGGTCGCCCTCATGCTCGCACGGGGGGAGGATGGGGCAAAATGCCGCAATATCCTTGACTATACGGCGCAGGAATTCTACCCGATGCCGGCACTTGCAGATGTGTTCGAACTAAAGAGCCGTACGTTCCCCGAGGGATCCCCGGCGTGGCGGCAGACGAGGTTTGCGCATGACTTTTATGCAAACGGTGTTCTTCCGCAGGACGCTTTTGCGCACTTGGCTGCGCTGAAGGAAAAATTTTTGACGGGATCGTTCGATGCCGATCTCCTGCGTGCGCTTGCCGAGGAATACTACGTCACGCGCAATATGACGGCCTATTTCATCCTGATGATAGCGTACTGCCGTGTGACGGGGCGGGAGGACTACGATGACATCCTCATCGAAGATACCGGCATTCCCTACCCAGAGCCAATCTTTCGGGGCAACTTCGGATTCTTATTGCGGATGTTTACGGACGGGAACAGCAACCTCTTTCTGCTTGTCGGTACAGCAGAGGAGCGCTCCGATCAGCAGGTACTTGCGCGTGCGCTCGACATCCTCGGACAGCAGGCGATGCTTGTGTGTGAGACTACGGTGACAGAGCGGGCAGAGGATCTGAATGCCTATGCGCTGCACTGCATTCAAGGAGCGCGTGTCGACGGGGAGCAGATCGTACTTGACGTGGGGCGATATCGCCACGCGGACGGCAGGGAGGAGTCTGCAACACCCGCCGTTATCCGCCTCCTTGCAAAGAGCACAGTGCAGACGGCACCGCTGATCGTCATTGCGCGCGATAACCGTATGGATGAACTGCACACAAAGGATGCTCTCGCGGGCGACATCCAGCGCCTTTCCCACTGCCTGCCGCCGCAGTTTTCGTATGGCTTTTCCTTTGCGTGGGCGGGGGATTATCTAACGTACATCAGCTACTTTTACGGCGAGAACATTGAGCCGCTGCTCGATGCACCTGCGACGTGTGACTTCTCGATTGTCATTCCTGCGCGGAACTCTGCCGATACGCTGAGGTATACATTGGAGACGTGCCTCGCGATCGACTATGACGGCAGCTATGAGATCGTCCTCAGCGACAACTCGGACGAGGGGGGCAGCGAGGTGCGTCGCCTCGTTGAGGAACTGAACGATCCGCGCATTCGTTACTATAAGACACCGTTTGTGCTCCCCCTTGCGAAGAGCTTCGAATATGCCTATCTCCACGCACGCGGTGCGTTTATCTTTTCACTGGGGGCGGATGACGGCGTGCTCCCGTGGGCGTTGAAATACATCAGACAGGCGATGGAGGACTATCCGTCAGCATCTGTTATTTCGTGGAAACGCGGCTTTTATACATGGCCGGGTTTTATGCCCGAGGGACAGGATGAGCAAGTTGTTCAGCTCGTTGACTCGGAGCAAACGGAACGCTATGCAGAATATGCGCTATGCGGCGATCATGCAAATGTTCTTTCGAAGATCAAGGGATGTCTTTATTCTCTCCCGCTCCTCTATATCAATTCAGGTTTCCGGCGCGGTTATCTGAGAGAGGTGCTGCGGCGGACCGGACGCATGCTGGATGGAATGTGCCAGGATGTCTATGTGGGCGCTGTCAACCTCCTTTTGCAGGAGAGGGACATCAAAATTCAATGCCCGCTCACGATTGCCGGGATGTCGGGGCAATCCCAAGGCTATGCATCCGGGCAGTTTGTTTCTGATGTTGAGGATATTCCATCGGTGCCCTCGAACAGCTCCATTCGTATACGGATGGGAGAGTATATCCCGCGTTATAGGGAAATGGTGATCCCTTACATTGTCATGGCGGATACTTTTATCTTTTATATGAGCGTGAGTCGTTTGGGGGAATTCGGTATTCCCATGGAGTTTCATCCTGAGCAGACTTATCGGGAACTCGCAAATCGTATCTTTCTGACAGATCTGCGCTTTGAACGCTATTGGGGCCTCGTACGTTATGGTGGGACTCTATGTACGAGTGATGTGCATGAAAACTGCTGTGAAGTCTATGAAGGAATCTGTGATCATCCGCAATACATTGATGATCCAAGCGCAAGGATCCTTTGTATGGGGGAGCGAGGGTATTCCGCGCAAAATCATGCGATTACTCTGGATCCGACAGCGTTCGGCTGCAGGAATGTGGCGGATGCGGCACGCCTTGAGGCACAGATTTTGAACCTCTGAGCATGTGTGGGACACCGATGGAAAGTGAGAAGTGGGCGAGATGGACGATCTGAGCTTTTACAAGGGGAAGCGTGTCCTCCTCACGGGGCATACGGGGTTTAAGGGGATGTGGCTCTCTCTCCTGCTCTTGCGGGCGGGGGCGGAGGTCACGGGATTCTCTCTCGATGCACCGACCGAGGGCGGGCGTGAGGCACTCGAACGAATCGGCGTATTGAAGGAAATACGGAATGTGCGCGGCGATGTGCGCGACCTTGTTGCGCTCTCCCGTGCATTTCACGAAGCGTGCCCCGAGGTCGTCTTTCATCTCGCGGCACAGCCGATTGTGCGCACGAGCTACCGTCAGCCCGTGGACACCTTTGCGGCAAACGTGATGGGGACAGTGAATCTGCTCGAATGTGTTCGCACGTCGAATACAGTGCGCTCCGCACTCGTTGTGACGACGGACAAGGTCTATGAAAACAAGGAATGGGCATGGGGCTACCGCGAGAACGAGCCACTGATGGGCTATGATCCGTATTCGGCGAGCAAGAGCTGTGCGGAGCTTGCCGTCTACAGCTATCGGCAGAGCTTTCTCGCCGCGCAGGATGTGCGTGTCTCGACGGCGCGTGCGGGCAACGTGATCGGCGGCGGCGACTTCGCGTCCGACCGCATCATCCCCGACTGCATTCGTGCCGCCGTGCGCGGGCAGACCATCGACATCCGGAGCCCCGACTCAACGCGTCCATATCAGCACGTTCTCGAACCGCTCTCTGTCTATCTCACGATTGCGGCGCGGCAGACGGCGGACGCATCCCTTGTCGGTGCGTGGAACGTTGGTCCCGACGACGCGGACTGTGTGACAACGGGTGAACTTGCCGATATTTTCTGCCGTGCGTGGGGGGATGGCGTGCGCTGGCAGACCCATGCAGACAGTGGTCCGCACGAGGCACATTTTTTGAAACTTGACTGCTCGAAAATAAAGAGTGAACTCGGGTGGAAACCGCGCTGGCACATCGAAGAAGCGGTGGAGAAAACCGTGGAGTGGGCAAAGGAATGGGAAGCGGGCGCGGATCTGCGTCGCATGACGGAGATGCAGATGCGGGATTTTTTCGGGACGTCCTGACCAGTGAAATGAGTGAGGATTTTTATGACAAGAACATAAGAGCCGATAGCATCTTAGAGATACCACCGAAGAATGCACGTGTAATGATGGGAAAACGATCAGACGATCCAGCGATAAACGAGAGGATTCGTCGCGTACACAAAGAGAATAGGAACTTCGTAAGGGAGAACGGAATGAAAATTAAGGTATCAGACTATATCGCAGACTTTCTTGCTGTACATGGTGTGCGTCAAGTTTTTTCCGTCGTGGGTGGCGGCGCGATGCATCTCAATGATTCACTGGGACATCATGAGGCCCTTTCGACCATCTATCAACATCACGAACAGGCGGCGGCGATGGCGGCAGAGTGCTATACGCGGCTTCATGGAGAGATGGCGGCGCTCTGTGTAACGAGCGGACCGGGTGCGCTCAATGCAATCAGCGGTGTTGTTGGTGCGTATCAGGACTCCATTCCGATGATTGTCCTGTCGGGACAGGCGAAGAGCACGCTCTGCATTGCAGGGTGCGGCGGGAAGATTCGTACAATCGGCGGGCAGGAAGCGGACGTTGTTTCTGCCGTTCGCAACAACATGACGAAGAATGCGGTTATGCTCATGCAGCCGGAGCGAGTCCGCTACGAGCTCGAGAAGGCATTCTTCCTCGCACGGGAGGGGCGTCCGGGACCGTGTTGGATCGACATTCCGTTGGATGTGCAGGGAATGTATGTCGAGGAGACAGAGTTAGAGGGCTATGTGATGCCTGCACCTGAGGGCAGGACGGATGTGCATATGGCAGCGAAGGAGGTTCTTGCGCACCTACAAGAGGCAGAGCGCCCCGTTCTCTATGCGGGCAACGGCATCCGCCTCTCGGGTGGTGTGGAGATTTTCAGGCGGTTGCGCGAAGTTCTTGGCATTCCTGTCGTCACCTGTTGGGGCAGCATCGATCTCATTGCAACGGATGATTCGCTCTACGTGGGGCGCGGTGGCAATATGGGCGACCGTGCGGGCAATTTTGCCGTGCAGAACAGCGATATGGTGCTCTCCATCGGTGCAAGCCTGAGCATCAATCAGGTCGGCTGGGACACAAAGACGTGGGCACGTGCTGCCTATGTGGCAATGGTCGATATTGATCCGCTCGAGATGGAAAAGTGGATTGTGCATGTTGATTTGCCGATCTGTGCAGATGCGGCAGAGTTTATGGAGGCACTTCTGCATGAGGCTGAGGGGAGAACCAAATCCTATGTGAAATGGGTGGAACGTTGTGAGGCTTGGAAGGCACGCTATCCCGTTGTGCAGGAACGCCACAGGAAGGCAACCGGGAAGGTCAATCTCTACGCTTTTCTGGATGCGATGAGTCGAAATTTGCCACAGAATGCTGTGACGATTGCCGCAAATGCCTCGGCGACTGTTGCAGGAAGTCAGGCATTCTACATCAAGGACGGTGATCGTTTCCTTCTGAATGGTGCGATGGGCTCGATGGGCTACGCACTCCCTGCCTCAATTGGTGCATGTGTTGCAAATGGTAAGGAACGGGTGTTTTGTATCGAGGGTGACGGCAGTATCATGATGAATGTGCAGGAACTCCAGACAATCGCGACGAACCGTTTACCGATTGTCCTCTTTGTGCTCAATAATGAGGGGTATCATCAGATTCGGCAAACGCAGAGCAATGTGTTTGCGGGACATTCATTTGTAGGGGTTGGTCCTGCGAGCGGTGATCTTGGTTTTCCTGATTTTGAGAAGCTTGCCGCTGCATTTGGGTTGCCGTACGATTGCATCGGGACAAATGAGGGGCTTGCGGATCATGTCAAGAAAGTTCTTGCGACCGACGGACCGCTGCTCTGCGAGGTCATCGTCAGCACGGATCAGCCGTTTGAGCCGAAGTCTGCGACAAAACGACTCGCGGACGGCTCGCTCTTTTCGCCCCCCCTGGAGGATATGGCACCATTTCTCTCGCGTGAGGAACTCGCGGAAAATATGATTATTCCGCTCGTCGAGGAGCGGTCGACAGGAAAGAGTGAAAAGAAATGAAGATTTTGCGCACGGCGTGTCCCAGCTGTGATACGCCAACAGAAAAGGCGCGTCACGTCTTTCGGCGTGATTTTTCTGCCGCTGCTTCCATCATGCCTTTTCGTGCCTACGATGTCTGTGCGTGTCCCGCGTGTGGGCTCTTCTACGCGGGCAACATCGAGGAATCCATGCCGCTTGCGGATTACTACGCGATGCTGTCGCGCTATGAGGGAGCGTCCTTTGTACTCTCGGCTCCAATGAAGCGAGTCTATGAGCGTGAGGCGGCATTTATTGCGAAACACGTCGGCAAGGAAGCACGCATTCTTGATATCGGCTGTGCTTCGGGCGGGCTCTTGGGTGAGCTGCAGCGGCGCGGCTATACGCATTTGTTCGGTCTTGAGCTGTCGGGGAAAAATTGCACCCATATCAAGGAGCACTATGGAATCGAGGCATATCAAGGGGGACTAGGAAACTTGCCCGAACCCTTTGAGGATTCGTTTGATCTTGTTATTTTGAGCGGCGTCTTGGAGCATTTGCTGGATTTGCGGGAAAATGTGAAAGAATGTCTGTCGCTTCTTTCTGCGCAAGGGAAGCTCTATCTCTTTCTTCCTGATATGGAGCAATTTCGGACGCATGCAGACCTCTATCAGGAGTTCAGTGCCGAACATATCAATTTCTTCAGCCGTGCCAGTTTGGATGCGTTGCTTTTGACCTTTGGCATGGAAGCTGTTTCCGTGGCACGCGACGAGGAGGCTGTCTGCGGCGTGGCGGGAAATCTGCATGGGATATGGCAGCATGGGGCAGGATCCTGTTCTGCCTCATCGGACAATCCGGAGGCGGTGAGTGAGACCCGCAGACGCGATGATGCGGCGATGCAGGAGTATCTGGATGCGTGTGCGGAGCTTGTAGAGCACGTTCGCAGACGTGTCGCATCAGAGCTTCGGGGAGAGAAAGCCTTTGTATGGGGAGCAGCAACGCAGACAGCGCTTCTCTTCCAGATGGGAGTTCTGTCGGAGGAAAACGTTTTTGGTGTTGTGGATTCGAACGTCAACTATCATGGACAACATGCCTATGTAGGGACGATCTCTCCCCCTGCAGCCCTGCGGGAGTACTCCAATGTTCCCGTGCTTATCTCCTCGCAGTACGCGCAGGATGAGATTGCGTCTGTGATTCGCGATACAATGCGCCTCCCGAATCGCATCATCAAGCTGTTTTGATTTGAGCCCCTTTATCCATATATTGTTATCTGCGATAGCAAAGGAGTAAAAGAATGGAAGAGAAAATCGTGCTGCTCGACTGCACACTGCGCGATGGTGCATACATTACGGAGTCACATTTTGGAACGCCGGCAATCAAGGGCATTATCAAGAAATTGCAGGAGGCACGCGTCGATATCATCGAGATCGGTTGGTTGAAAGACAAGCCGCATGAGGAAGGTACGAGCTTTTTTCATGTACCGGGGGATGCCGTCCCCTATCTCGTTGAGCGGTCGTCACGTGCGACGTATGTCGCGATGATCGATTGGGATCGCTACGATACGGAGCAGCTCCCACCCTGCGATGGAACATCCATCAATGCCGTCCGCGTCGTGTTCCCGCATGGGAAACACAGGGAGGGGATTGCTGTCGCGAAAAAGATACGTGAAAAGGGATATCAGGTATTCCTGCAAGCGGCAAATACGATGGCGTACAGCAATGCGGATTTAGAGGAGCTCGTGGCGGAGGTCAACGCATTCTCGCCCGTCGCATTGTCCGTTGTTGACACGTTTGGTGCGATGTATGCGGAGGACTTGGAGCGCATCGTCAGTGTAATGGACGCAAAGCTTGACAAGGCAATCGGGCTCGGTTTCCATTCGCACAACAATCAGCAGCTCTCCTTTGCCCTGACCATTCGCTTTATCGATTTGTTGGAGACATCCGGACGCACCGTCATGGTGGATGCGAGCCTCTGCGGCATGGGACGCGGAGCGGGGAATGCGACGACGGAGCTGGTCGCGAGTTATTTGAACCGCAAGAAGCACGGAAACTATGATTTGGATGCCATACTGGATGCGATTGATACCTACATGGAGCCGTTTCAGCAGGCATATACATGGGGCTACTCCACACCGTATTTTGTCGCGGGGCTTTACCAGTGTCACGTCAACAATATTGCCTATCTTCAGCGCAATCACAGGGCGAACGCACGCGATATGCGCAACATCATCGCATCCCTGTCGCAGGCAGAGAGGCGCAAGTACGACTATGATCTGCTGGAACAGCGTTATCTTGAGAATCAGTCCCGCCACATTGATGATGAGGATGCTGTTCGTGCATTGCGCCGAGCGTTTGAGGGGCGGACGGTGCTTCTGGTGGCACCGGGGCGATCCGTTATCGACAAGACACAGAGCGTGCATGCGTTCATCAAAAAGGAAAAGCCTGTCGTGATTGGCGTCAATGCGATTTGCGACGGCTATACTTACGACTATCTGTTCTTTGTCAACAGTGCACGCTATGACTACGCAAAAAATGCCTATGAAACGACATTTGCGGCGACGAAGAAAATTGTGCTGTCGAGCATTCAGTCGGAGGAAGCAGACAGTGAACTGGTTCTGAATTTTAATCGTGCCATTAAACGCGGCTGGCCTCATTTCGACAATGCCGTGATTTCTGCTCTGCGGCTGCTCAACAGCATTGGGGTAAAGAATGTCGCAATTGCGGGATTCGACGGGTTTCGCCATGCCTATAACGAGAGCTATGCGGACCCGTCCCTGCCAACGCTCAACCCGGACAATCGCTGGGACGAACTGAATGTGGAAATTGCCTCGATGTTTGCAGACGTACGATCCAGAACGAAAGGCAGTATGGAGATTTCGTTCGTGACGGAAAGCCTCTTTGATGTAGATGGAAGGAGCCCCCTGTAATGACGGGAAACGATTGGCTGCAGCGTCTGGAAGAGGGACTGAGAAACGCTGCTGAGCAGGTGCAGAAGGTGCGCGGCGGTAAAAAGAAATGGCTTGTGTTCGGCACGGGCTCAACGACGGAACTTTACCTGCCATGTTTTGCAGCTGAGGGCATTGATCCTATTGCCTACGTGGACAATAACACATCCAAATATGGGACGGGCTACTATGGCAAGCCGGTTGTTCCGGCGAGCAAGATCGCCGGTTATGCGGATGCGGCGGTGCTTCTATGCACGGATGATCGACGGACATGCAGGGAAATCGGGGCGCAGCTCTGCAGTATAGGAATTCCGTACCTCCTCGTGGCAGAGTATGTTTACGCACGCCATGCGGAGGAAATCATGGAGAATGCAGCTGCTCTGGATGAGACTTCGCTTGCCGTCTATGCGGATCGGATTTTGGCACATCTCGAAAACCGCCCCTTACAGCATATGGAGCACGCACAATATTTCGCTGTGCCGGAGTTTTACGGATGTGCATATCGTGAGGTGTTTGTCGATATCGGTGCCTATGTTGGAGACACAATCGAGCAATATCTGTATCATCGGCAGGGTGGGTTTTCACGTATCTATGCCATTGAGCCGAATGCTGCATCGTTTGCGGCGCTTTCCGCCCGTGTGGAGCGACTGCGAAGGGAATGGGCTCTTGATGATGGGCGTATCCGACTCATTCAGGCGGGGATTGGAAAAGAAAGCTGCCAAGGTCATGTTGTTCCCGGCAGCGGAACAAATGCACAGCTGGGATCGCGCATCTCTGAGGAAGGGGCATCGGATGAGGGAGAAACTCTTGTCATTTATAAGGTCGACGATCTTTTCAAGGATGAGCACATTGGCTTTTTGAAGGCAGATATTGAAGGTCGTGAACTCGACATGCTGCAAGGGGGGATCAATGTCATCAAACGTGATCGCCCCAAGATCGCAGTGTGCATCTACCACAACTGTTCTGACATGTATCGTATTTTTGCCTATTTGCGTGAGGAGCTGACGGATTATCGTTTTGCTGTCCGTCACCATGCACCTTCTTTTGCGGAAACTGTTCTCTATGCCTATCCGGTTGAGATGGGGGGGTAAACAGATGTTTGTTTTAGTCCGATATATTATACTTACCACAGCCTGTGGCGTTTTTTGAGGACGAAAACAGTGATGTTGAAACAATACATTGTCACAGGTGCAGCGGGATTTCTTGGCTGCAACCTCGTCGAGCGGCTGATGCGGGAAGAGAATGCCCACATCTATGCCGTTGTGCGTCCGAACTCACCGCATAATGCACGGATTGTGGATTCAGAACAATGCACACTTGTTTTCGCGGATCTTGCGGAATATGCACATCTTGACAAGCTGATCGGAGAGCCGTGCGATGTGTTCTTCCATCTCGCATGGCAGGGTGCTCGTGATGACTTTGCTGCACAGTACGGCAATATTGTGCATACACTCAGCGCACTCGAAGCTGCGGCACGCCTTGGCTGTCATCGCTTTATCTGTACGGGCTCACAGGCGGAGTACGGGCGGCAGACCGCCCTCATCACGGAGGAGACGTGTCCGCATCCCGGCGATGCCTACGGCGCAGCAAAGCTTGCTGCCTGTGCGCTCTCTCGTGTACGTGCCGCAGAACTTGGCATAGAATGGCTCTGGGGGCGCGTGTTCAGCCTCTATGGGAAGTACGAGCAGGAGGGGCGTATGCTGCCCGCACTGGCTGAGTCCCTAAGGGCAGGGAAGCCCTTCGCACTCTCCTCTACAGGGGGACAGAACTGGGACTACCTCTATGCAGCGGACGCGGCGGATGCGCTTCTTGCACTTGCCGAACGGGGGCGTACAGGCGAGATCTACAATATCGCACATGGGGACTATCGTCCCTTGCACGACTTTATTGCGGAGGCACAGCGCACTATCGCCCCAAATGCGGCAGTCTCCTATGGCGAGGGGACTGGCAATTTTTCCTTGCAGGCATCCGTGGATAAACTGCGTCGTGATACGGGATGGCAGCCTACGACTGGATTTATTGAAGGGCTGTGCAGGGGATATTTACTGTAAATGCAGGGAGAGAAATAAATGAGTGAACAGGAGATGCGCGGAAAGATTCTCGCACTGGTACGGGAGTATGCGGAGAAATATCATGCGCCGAAGGAGGGCTTTGTGCCGGGGGATCGGCTGCCCTATGCGGCACGAGTCTACGACCACGAGGAGATGGAGAACCTTGTAGAGAGTGCGCTTGAGTTCTGGCTGACAGCGGGGCACTATACGGAGGAGTTTGAACGTGGTCTTGCGGCATTCTTGGGCGTGAAGCATTGCTCGCTCGTCAACTCCGGCTCGTCGGCGAATCTCCTTGCCTTTATGGCACTCACATCCCCGCTCCTCGGGGAGCGTGCTGTGCAGCGCGGCGATGAGGTCATCACGGTCGCGGCGGGGTTTCCGACGACGGTTGCACCGATGATTCAGTACGGTGCGGTGCCCGTCTTCGTGGATGTGAGTCTGCCGACGTACAATGTGGATGTAAGTCTTCTTGAGGGAGCCCTCTCCACGCGAACAAAGGCGGTGATGATCGCGCATACGCTCGGCAATCCGTTCGATCTCGCGGCGATGAAATCGTTCTGTGACCGTCATAATCTCTGGCTTGTCGAGGACAACTGCGACGCGCTCGGCTCACAGTATACACTAAGCGGAACGGAGCACTATACGGGCACGATCGGCGACATCGGTACGTCGAGTTTCTATCCGCCGCACCACATGACGATGGGCGAGGGCGGTGCAGTCTATACGAAT
>ERZ773090.171-NODE-171-length-59616-cov-6.28263_pt1 | contig 59616 bp, 54 predicted proteins | sample MGYA00580579_ERZ773090 | MGnify/ENA primary metagenome ERZ773090 (study PRJEB29015, sample SAMEA2738014) | human oral metagenome | biome: human oral; feature: human-associated habitat; material: dental | place: China | collected 2132 ... | reverse complement strand
AAAAAGCCGGCCGCACCGACAATGGCACACATCACGCCGCCAACTTCATCGGCCGAAGCCACATCAATCAGGGCTTGAGAACCATATAAGACCTGCGTACTGATGCCTTCTTGTTTGAGTTTCTTTTCCAGCTCGGCCGCATGACCGGCATCGCCGACAACGGCATATTCCGGGCGGAACTGTTTGCATTGCGCCGCCAGCTTGTCTACCTGCCTATGCCCTGCCAGCGCGAACACGCGGAATTTTTCGGGATGGCGGGAGACAACGTCTAAAGTGCTTTCGCCTATGCTGCCGGTACTGCCTAATATGGTCAGAACTTGTTGTGTCATGGTGTGTTCTTTGTGTGCTATGCAAACGGTATTCATTGTGTTTAAAATAGATTTCTTTGCCGTTTCCAATTTTCAGACGGCCTTTTGCCTCCCTGCTGAAAAGGCCGTCTGAAAGAATTACTCAATGCCGTATTCGATGGTAACAACCAGTCGGACTTGTTTGCCGACGGTACTTTTATCGTAAGAGCCGCCGTACTCGTCGTCCTCGCTGCTGCCGGTGTCGGCATAGATATTGAACGAGCCTTGCGAAGCAGAACGCATGGCACCCACTTTGCCGCCGCCCGTTTTGGCAAATTCGGCCGCGCGTTTCTGCGCATCCTCCGTCGCCTGCGTGATCAAATCGCGTTTGATGGTTTCCAAATTGCCCAGCAAATATTGCGGATTGTCGAAGCGGATGAATTCGTTTTGCGCACGGAAGTTCAAAATGGCGCGCTGGGCGGCTTGAATTTTGTCCAGTTTTTTGGTGTTGACCACAATATTGAGGTCGCCATCGTAGCCGTTGGGCGTACGGGTTACGTTGCCCAGTTCGTCGCGGGTTTCATTGAAAACGCGCGACACTTCGGGCAGGCCCACTTTCATTTCAGCCGCCGCAAAGCCTTGCTCGCCCAAAAATTTAGACAGCTTCTTGCGTCTTGCCGTCAGCAAATCCAAAACTTCCTGGTAGCTCTCGCCGTGTGCGTTCACGCCCGTATTCCACGTCGCGCTGTCGGATTGGAAGTTTTTCTCCGCCAAACCTTTTACGGTAATTGTCCCCGGTTGGCGCAGATTCTTAAACTGCACGCCCAAAATAAACGCCGCAGCCATCAATCCCAGTGCCAACAATACGCCCAAGATCGATAAAGATGAAATCTGTTTTTGTTCGGACATAATCAGCTCCCCCAACAATGTAAGACAGGCGGTTTAAAACAAATATACAAAGGCGGCATAAATGCTGATAACGGCAATCAGGCTGTCCACACGGTCGAACACGCCGCCGTGTCCCGGCAACAAATTGCTGCTGTCTTTGATACCGGCCGCACGTTTGAGCCAGCTTTCCAGCAAATCGCCACACACGCTGACAACGGTCAGAATCAAGCCGATCAAAATAGTTTTGAACCAACCGGCTTCAAAAGCCAGCCAACCGGCTTTCCATACGATGGTCATGTACACGGCAACGCACAATGCGCCACCGATCGCACCTTCCCAGCTTTTACCCGGGCTGATGGTTGGCGCAATTTTGCGCTTGCCAAACGATTTGCCGCAGAAATACGCACCAATATCGGCCACCCACACCAAACCCATAATCGCCAATAAAGACAGCGCGTCTTCAGGCTGAGGGCGCAGGTAAACCAAAGCGAACCAAAACGGCATCACCAACAACCAACCGACCGTGTAAGCCTGCCAGCCGCCGTTTAACTTCCATTTCGCTTTCAGCCACCAAGGCATGACAATCAGCCAAAACGCCAATACGACATACCAAACCAAATCAGGCAACTGCCAACCGCCGGCATAGGCAATCACGCCGAACACCAGCGTTGAAGCCAAATAATGATTGATTTTCAGCTTGTCCAAGCCGCTCATGCGGGCATATTCCCACAAAGTCAGCATAGCAATCAGGCCGCAAAACGCCGCCCACAGCCACATAGGTGCATAAAACAGCATACCCAGCATCAGCGGCAAAAGCCACAGCGCCGTCAAAATCCGTTGTTTCAACATAGTTCTCAACCCCGTTGCTGCTCAACCGGCAGCTGCTCGGAAGTCCGCCCGAAGCGGCGTTCCCGTTTTTGGAACGAAGCAATCGCCTCGTTTAGCGATTTCTCATTAAAATCAGGCCACAGCGTATCCGTAAAATACAATTCCGCGTACGCCATCTGCCACAGCAGGAAATTACTGATGCGCGTCTCCCCGCCGGTTCGGATAAACAAATCCGGCTCAGGTGCATCGCCCAACATCAAATAGCGCGACAACGCCTCTTCCGTAATCTCAGTGACACCTTCGGCAATCAACTGATTTGCCGCCTGCAAAATATCCCAGCGGCCGCCATAATCGGCAGCAATGCTCAAAGTCAAACCGGTATTGTTTGCCGTCAACACCTCTGCCGCCTCAATCCCCTTCAGGATTTCAGCATTAAACCGCTCACGGCTGCCGATGATCCTCAAGCGCATATTGTTATCGTGCAAACGGCGCACCTGCTTTTGCAAAGCCTGCAAAAACAGCCCCATCAGAAAAGAAACCTCTTCCTCGGGGCGTCGCCAGTTTTCAGTCGAAAAAGCAAACACGGTCAAATACTGCACACCCAGTTCAGCACAATGCTTCACCATGCTCTCTAGCGCATCCAAGCCGCGCTTATGCCCCATCACACGGGGAAGAAAACGCTTCTTTGCCCAACGTCCGTTGCCGTCCATAATCACAGCAATATGTCGGGGGATGGCAGAGTGTTCCAAAATCGTCTGCGTACTGCTTTTCATGTCTGCCTTTCAGGGAGCAAACCGTCCAAAGGCCGTCTGAACGGTTTACACACAGGATTAAATCGCCATCAAATCTTCTTCTTTGGCAGCCAAGAGCTTGTCTGCCTCAGCAATATATTTGTCGGTCAACTTCTGAACCGCTTCCTCGCCACGGCGGGCTTCATCTTCAGAAATCTCTTTGTCTTTCAACAATTTTTTGATGTGGTCGTTTGCATCACGGCGCACATTGCGGATAGACACACGGCCCTCTTCCGCCTCACCGCGTACCACTTTGATCAAATCTTTACGGCGTTCCTCAGTCAGCATAGGCATAGGGACACGGATCAAATCGCCGACAGAAGCAGGGTTCAGGCCCAAGTTGGAATCACGGATCGCTTTCTCGACTTTTGCAGCCATATTGCTCTCGAACGGTTTCACACCAATCGTACGCGCATCCAAAAGCGTCACGTTCGCTACTTGGCTCACAGGCACCATGCTGCCCCAGTATTCCACTTCCACTTGATCAAGCAGGCCGGTATGCGCACGGCCGGTACGCACTTTAGCCAAATTGTCTTTCAATACTTCCAGAGAACGCTGCATTTTGCCTTCAGCTGTCTTTTGAATATCATTAATCATCTTATACTTTCAATTTCATAGGAATAAAACAGGATTAACCGAGAATAGTACCGTTAAACCGCCCTCACGACAAGGCTTTACGCCCCAACAGCCTTGTTTTCTAACCGATATTTAACATCAAACAAAATAAAGGCCGTCTGAAAATCTTTCAGACGACCTTTTCCTTATTCAAATCCTACTCTCTATTCCGCTCATTCCAAAAGTAACGCCATACGAAACATGGAAAGGCAAAAATCAGGTAGAGGCAGACAACGGTCGCATAAAACTCCCAATCTTGGGCATGTACGGCTCCGGCGCGTGATTCGAGAATATAGGCGAGGATCGCGGTAAGAAGGAAGCCTGCCAGCAATTCGATCAAGTGATGGCCGATGTGTTTGCGTTTCAGGGCGATGATGCCGAAGAATTTGGTGGTAATAAATGGTGCGTTGGCAAAGATAAGTGCCAACAGCAAAAGAATGTACATGGATGCGGTCATGGTGGTCTTTCTGTTTTCAGACGGCCTGTGTGTGATTTTAACATGTTAAATGGGCATTCTTGCCCATCATTATCCGTGGAATATTCAATATCTTGATGATGCCCGCTTGATGATTGTTCAAAGGCTTGAGGCCGTCTGAACTTTGGGGATATTTCATCCGAATGCGAATCCTAACAAAAACGGCGACTTTGGAACAGCCGCCGTTGGTTTTGTTTGAAGCTTACAGGGTATTTTCCAATGCTTTGGCACACCAGTCGATAACGGTTTGCGGCATGATACCCCAGAGGAGCAGCAGGAAGGCATTGACCGTCAGGACAAATTTGGCGGCATAGTTGCTACCGACCGGTTGGTCATGATCAGGCGCATCGAAGTAGATGACTTTGACCACACGCAGGTAGTAGAACGCGCCAATCAGGGACATGATGACGGCAAACACTGACAACCAAACATAGCCTTGTTTCAAGAGCGCCATAATCACACCAAACTTGGCGTAGAAGCCCATCAGCGGCGGAATACCTGCCATGGAGAACATGGACAGTAACATCAGGAAAGCAAACCATGCATGGCGGTGGTTGAGGCCTGCGAGGTCTTTAATTTCTTCACACTCAATGTCTTTGGTAGACAATACCATCAAAACACCGAAGCTGACTGCCGCCATCAAAGCATAGGTAATGGCGTAATACAAACCTGCGGTAAAGCCGACTGCGCCCGCCATAAACGCCAACAAGATAAAGCCCATGTGCGATACGGTGGAATAGGCAAGCATACGTTTGATATTGGTTTGCATGATGGCGGCAAGGTTACCGACCACCAAAGATGCAACGGCAAGAATGGCCAACATCGGCGCCCAGTCTGAATGTATGGTACCCATACCGGTAACAAGGATACGGAACGCGAAAACAACAGCGGCAATTTTCGGAGCCGTACCCACAAAGGCGGTAACAGAGGTCGGCGCGCCATCGTACACATCGGGTACCCACATATGGAATGGAACCGCACCCAATTTAAATGCAATGGCGACTACAATAAACACCATACCCAATTTCAACAACCACTCGTTGGCCTGCTCATTGAAAGCAGAAGCCAAGACGGAAGCAAAATCAAGAGAACCGGTGGCGCCGTAAACCATGGAAATACCATAGAGCAACAGGCCGGAGGCCAATGCGCCCAATACGAAGTACTTCAGCGCGGCCTCGGCAGAGCGGCCGGAATCGCGGCGCAGGGCAATCATGGCGTATAGTGACAAAGACAACAATTCCAAACCGATATACGCAGTCAGGAAATGTGCCGCGCTGACCATGACGCTCATACCCAACAGGGCAAACAGCGACAGGGTGTAAAACTCGCCTTTAAAAATTTGGCGGTCTTGGTTGTACGGTTTACTGTAAATAAACAGACCAAACGTCAGCGCATACAGCACCAGTTTTGCCAAACGGGACATGCCGTCTGCAATATACATACCGTGAAAGGCATCGACACTGCCCTGCTCCCATACCGCCAATTGGGTGACGGCCACAATAATGACCGTTCCCAAACTCATCAGATGGGTCAGATAGCGGTTTTTATCGCAAATCCACAAGTCTGCCAGCAATACGACACCCAATAGCGCAAGCAGCACGATTTCGGGCATGGCGGGCATTAAATTCAAATCAGACCAGTTCATTTACACACCTCAAATCTTGCTTTGTGCTACATGGGCAATCAAATCGTTTGCCGCTTGATGCACCACTTCGATAAACGCTTGCGGATACAGACCCATACCCAAAACAGCGACCGCCAAAATCGCCAAAATCGCAAACTCGCGGCAATTGATGTCTTTCATTTCGGCAACGTGCGGATTGTGGATCGCACCAAAAATAACGCGTTTGTACATCCACAGGGTATAAGACGCACCGTAAATCAGGGTCATGGCAGCCAACGCGCCTACCCAGAAATTCACTTTAACCGCACCCATAATCACCATAAACTCGCCCACGAAGCCGGAAGTCGCAGGCAAACCGGCATTGGCCATACCGAACAACATCATAAACGCCGCAAACTTAGGCATTACATTGACCACGCCGCCATAGTCGGCAATATTGCGGGTATGCAGGCGGTCGTACATCACGCCGATACACATAAACATCGCGGCAGACACAAAACCGTGGGAAATCATTTGAACGATTGCGCCTTTCAATGCCCAGTCATTCAATTGGCCGTTCACGAACAGGAACATGCCCAAAGTGACAAAACCCATGTGGCTGATGGAAGAGTATGCCACCAGTTTTTTCATATCGGTTTGCACCAAAGCCACCATACCGATATAAATCACGGCAATCAGGCTCAATACGATGATCACGGGGGAAAAATAGCGTGCCGCATCCGGCATAATCGGCAGGATAAAGCGCAAGAAACCATACGCACCCAGCTTCAGCGTAATGGCCGCCAACACCATCGAACCGCCGGTCGGCGCTTCAACGTGGGCATCCGGCAACCAAGTGTGCACAGGGAACATCGGCACTTTTACGGCAAATGACAGGAAGAACGCCGCAAACAAAAGCTGTTGCACGCCCAACGGAATCTGTTTGATGTTTTGGAAATCGACAATAGAGAAGCTGCCTGTCTGATAGTACAGGTAAACCATGGCAACCAGCATCAAAAGCGAACCCATCAGCGTATAGAGGAACAGCTTGACCGAAGCATAGACGCGGCGCGGACCGCCCCATACACCGATAATCAGGTACAGCGGAATCAGCATACCCTCGAAGAACACATAAAACAGAATCGCATCCTGCGCGGCAAACGCACCGTTAATCAAACCCGACATCATCAGGAATGCCGCCATATACTGCGCCGGACGTTTCTGAATGACTTCCCAACCAGCCAATACCACCAACAGCGTAATAAACGCATTCAAGATGATAAAGAGCACTGAAATACCGTCCACACCCAATGCGTAGTTGATTTTCAGAAGCGGAATCCACTCGTGGAACTCGGTAAATTGATAGCCGCCGCTCAAACGGTCGAAACCGGTAAACAGGGGCAGCGTTACCAAGAAACCGGCAAGCGCACCCATGAAGGCAAGCACACGCGCCAGCGGCGCACGGCTGTCTTTACCGGTCGCCAAAACCAGCACACCTGCGGCGATGGGTATCCATATTGCCAAGCTGAGTAGGTAGTTGGAAAACATAGTGGTTAACCTGTGGTTAAAATAAAAATGTGTTTATGTGGATATTTCTTCGTTTCAGACGGCCTGAAGGTTTAAGGCCGTCTGAAACCTTATTCTTATCGGAACAATCCCCAGAAGGTCATGCCGAGCAGTACCAATACGCCGAATACCATAGCGGCGGCGTAGGTGTAGATAAAGCCGGTTTGGGCTTTACGCACTTGCGCGGCAATCGCGCCGACCAGTTTGGCGGAGCCGTTGACAATACCATTGTCGATAATGGCGGTATCGCCGACTTTCCAGAAGAAGGTACCCAATGCGCGTGTGCCTTTGGCAAAAACGTTGAAATACAGGTCGTCGAGATAGTATTTGTTTTCAAACAAAACGTAAATCGGACGGAACGCCTGTGCAATTTTCGCTGGTAGGTGCGGCAGTTTGACGTACAACAGCCATGCACTCAATACACCTGCGATAGCAAGGTAGAGTACAGGAGAATGTAGGCTGTGCGATACCATTGCCAATGCGCCGTGGAACTCTTCCTTCATGATGTGCATGGTCGGATGCGCGTCGGCATTAACAAAAATCACGTCTTTGAAGAAATCGCCGTAGAGCATGGGTTCGATGGCGATGTAGCCGATGATGACGGACGGAATGGCAAGCAGAATCAGCGGCAGGGTAACGACCAGCGGGCTTTCATGCGGATTATCGTTTTTGCCCAAGCCGTGATGTTCTTCGCCATGATGATCGTCATGATGCTCAGGCAGACTGCGCCATTTCTCTTCACCATGGAACACCATAAAGTATTGGCGGAACGCGTAAAACGCAGTAACAAACACGCTGGTAAGGACGGCAAAATAGGCAAAGCCGCTGCCCGGTAGGGTACTGTATTTCGCCGCTTCGATAATCGAATCTTTAGAATAGAAGCCGGAGAAGAACGGCGTACCGATCAGAGACAAGTTACCGATCAACATGGTCAGCCAAGTAATCGGCATGTATTTTTTCAGGTTGCCCATGTGGCGCATGTCTTGGTCGTGGTGCATACCGATAATCGCACTACCTGCGGCCAAGAATAACAAGGCTTTAAAGAAGGCGTGGGTCATCACATGGAACATCGCCACGGAATAGGCGGACGCGCCCAGAGCCACGGTCATGTAGCCCAGTTGCGACAGGGTGGAATACGCAACCACGCGCTTGATGTCGTTTTGAATCACGCCCAAGAAGCCCATAAACAGGGCGGTAATCGCGCCGATCACCATAATGACCGACAGCGCGGTGCTGCTCATTTCGTAAATCGGCGACATGCGCGACACCATGAACAGACCCGCCGTAACCATCGTCGCGGCGTGAATCAATGCGGAAATCGGGGTCGGGCCTTCCATCGAATCGGGCAGCCAGACATGCAGCGGGAACTGAGCCGATTTACCCATCGCGCCCACAAACAAGAGCAGGCAGGTTACGGTAATCAACGACCATTCCACACCGGGGAAAAGCTGGATAGTGGCATTTTGTACGTTGGGCAGATAGGCGAATACGTCCTGATAGCGCAGGCTGCCGCCGAAATAGGCAAGCACCAAACCGATACCGAGCAAAAAGCCGAAGTCGCCGACGCGGTTGATCAAAAAGGCTTTCAGGTTGGCGAAAATCGCGCTCGGACGTTTGAAATAGAAACCGATCAAGAGATACGACACCAAGCCCACCGCTTCCCAACCGAAGAAGAGCTGGATGAAGTTGTTGCTCATAATCAGCATCAACATGCTGAATGTAAACAAAGAAATATAGCTGAAGAAGCGTTGGTAGCCGACTTTTTCATCGTGCATATAGCCGATGGTATAGATATGTACCATCAGCGATACGCCGGTAACCACGACCATCATCATCGCCGTCATCGTATCGACCAAGAAGCCGACGGAAAAATCCAAACCGCCCATTGTCAGCCAGGTATAGACGTTTTCGTCAAACTTGGCGCGGCTGCCGTCAATAAAGCCCCACAGCACATAAGCCGACAGCACGGCGGACACCGCCACGCCGAGTATCGTCACGGTATGCGCGCCGGCACGACCGATTTTGTTGCCGAACAAACCCGCAATCAGCGAGCCTGCCAACGGAACAAGGGCAATTATCAAATATAAAGTCATATCGTTCATGATTACCCTTTCAACTCATCCAAATCGGCAACGTTGATTGTTTGTCGGTTGCGGTACACCAATACCATAATCGCCAAACCGATGGCAGATTCGGCAGCGGCAACGGTCAATACGAAGAATACGAAAATTTGTCCGGCAGTATCGCCCAAATGTTGCGAGAAGGCGATAAAGTTGAAGTTCACCGCTAAAAGCATCAGCTCGATGGACATCAGCAATACCAGCACGTTTTTGCGGTTCATAAAGATACCCATTGCGCTGATACCGAACAGGAGCGCACCCAATACAAGATAATGCGTCAAGGTAATCATGCTTTGCCCTCCCCTTCCGGCTTGAGGCCGTCTGAAACTTCGCTTTCTTCGGCAGATTCAACTTGCGGTTTGACCGCTTCCATTTTCACCAGACGCATACGGCCTTGGTCGGCGCGTACTTTAACTTGGTCGGCTGGATCCATGCGTTTCGGATTGGTGGTTTTACGGTGAACCAGCGCAATCGCGGCAACCATACCCAACAGCAGCAATACCGCCGCCAATTCAAACGGCAACAGATAGTCAGTATAAATACGGCTGCCCAAATCGCGGATATTGTTGTAATCGGCCGGAATGTCTTTCATCAAACCAAATGCGGCCAGATCGGTTTTCGGGTTGACCAGAATCAGGATCAGGGCAACCGCCAACAATGTGCCGACCACACCGGCAACAGGCGCATGACGCCAGAAACCGGCGCGCATTTCTTCAATGTCGATGTTCAACATCATCACAACAAACAGGAACAACACCATCACGGCGCCGACATATACAACCACCAGCGTCACGCCCAAAAACTCGGCCTGCATCAGCATCCAAAGCATCGCGCTCACGCAGAAGGTCAGCACCAGATGTAAAGCGGCGTGTACGGGGTTTTTAGCAGTAACGGTACGAACCGCACCGTACAAAACGATGGCGGCAAGGATATAGAACAGAATCGCGGAAAAAGTCATTCGTCTGCTCCTTAACGATACGGCGCATCAGCGGCTTTACGTTTGGCGATTTCAGCTTCGTATTTGTCGCCAATGGCCAAAAGAATCGGCTTGGTCATGTGCAAGTCGCCTTTTTTCTCGCCGTGGTATTCAAAAATATGGGTTTCCACAATCGCATCGGTCGGACAGGCTTCTTCGCAGAAACCGCAGAAGATGCACTTGGTCAGGTCGATGTCGTAACGCTTGGTGCGGCGGGTGCCGTCTTCGCGTTCTTCCGATTCGATGTTAATCGCCATTGCCGGACAAACTGCCTCGCACAATTTACACGCAATACAGCGCTCTTCGCCGTTCGGATAACGGCGTTGGGCGTGTAGGCCGCGGAAACGCACGGATTGCGGCGTTTTCTCTTCGGGGAAATAAATTGTGTCTTTGCGGGCGAAGAAGTTTTTGAGCGTTACGCCCATGCCTTTCACCAATTCGCCCAGCAGGAAGGTTTTTACTAAATTAGCCATTTTCGGATGCTCTTTTCGGATTGTTCTGTTTACAGGCCGTCTGAAAGCGGTTTTTTAACCTGCCGCGCCCACCATTTCTAAAAACTCTGCTTCGGTCAGCTTCGGGGTATCGTTGGCCAAGTCGTAATACGGAGCTTTGCAATCGATAAAGATTTGCGAAGTGGTTTCAAAGCCCGCGTTGTCGGCAAACAGCCCGGCGTTGATGTAATAATCGTTGCCAACTTTCACAAACAGATGTGTGCCGCAGTGTTTGCAAAAACAGCGTTGCGCCCATTCGGACGACTGATAATGCGCAATGTGTTCGCTGCCTGTAATTTCAGGCGACTGGGCGGCCAAAGTAAAAGACGCGCCACCGCCCCATACGCGGCATTTTCCGCAATGGCAGGCGTGGAGTTCGCGGTTTTCGGCGGTTTCCAGTGATACTGCGCCACACAGGCATTGAGCTTTCATTAGGTTCTCTCGGTTTGAAACGGTTAAAAATTTGGGTTATAGGCTACCTGAAAACTTTCAGACGGCCTCCCTGCCCTATTTCCACAAATTCAGCGGTGAAATCATCCACACGCCCAAAATCACGATGTAGGCGAAGCCGATCGGAATCAGCACTTTCCAGCCCAAACGCATGATTTGGTCGTAACGGTAGCGTGGGAAGGTTGCACGGATCCACAGGTACCAGTACAGAACCGCCGCCATTTTTACGAACATCCAGAATGCGGAAGGCGTACCGATAAAGCCCCAACTTTGCGGGAACGGAGACAACCAGCCGCCGAGGAACATCAGTGATGTCAGCGCGGCAATCAGAATCATGAAAATGTATTCGGCAAGGAAGAACAGCGCGAACGCGAAGCCGGAATATTCGACGTGATGGCCGGCAACAATTTCAGACTCGCCCTCTGCCACGTCAAACGGCGCGCGGTTGGTTTCGGCAACGGCGGAAATCAGATAGACGATGAAGATAGGGAAGAGCGGCAGCCAGTTCCAAGAGAATACCGAGCCGCCGGCAATACCTTTGGCTTGTGCGGCAACGATGTCAGAGAAGTTCATGCTGCCCGACACCATCACGACGCACACCAGCGCGGCACTCATGGCGATTTCGTAGGAGATGCTTTGCGCGGAAGCACGCATTGCGCCCAAGAACGAATATTTGGAATTGGAAGCCCAGCCCGCGATAATCACGCCGTAAACCGACAGCGAGGTAATCATCAGGATGTACAAAAGACCGATATTGATATTGGTCAGCACCCATTCTTCGTTGAACGGAATCACCGCCCACGCCGCGAAAGACGGGGCGAGCGACATAATCGGGCCGATGTAGAACAGGGCTTTGTTTGACAGCTTCGGACGGGTAACTTCTTTAAACAAGAGTTTGAACACGTCGGCAAACGGCTGAATCAGACCCCACGGGCCGGTTACGTTCGGGCCGACACGAAGCTGCATAAAGCCGATGACTTTACGTTCGAAATACGTCAGGTAGGCAACGGTCAGAATCAGCGGAATCAGGATAATCACGATTTTGACGATGACGGATACCACCAAGCCTACGGTGATACCCAAATCGCCCAGACCGAGCGTTGCGGCAAAGAGGTTTTGGAACCATTCTTGCATGATCAAGCTCCCGCCAGTTCAATAGTGTCCATCAACGCACCCAGCGCGGCATTTTCGGTATGCAGCGGCAGATGCACCACGTTTTCAGGCAAACCGGCATCGGCTTTGACGACAACCGATACGCTTGCGCCGTTTTGTTTGGCAACAGCAGTTTGTCCGTCTTGCAGGCCCAAGCGTACCAATGTGTTTGGATTTACACGCGCGGCGGGCACGGCGGCATGGCTGGTCGCTTGCAGCGGCGCGGAACGGCGTACGATAGAATCAGTGTGATAAATACCGACGCCGCCGATACGGACGAGGCGGTCTGAGGCCGTCTGAACGCCCTCCCCTGTCCATGTGCTGCGGTTATCCAGTTTGGACGGCAGGCTTTCTGCATCCAGCGCATCTTTCAGAATCGCAGCGGCATCGTGGTATTCAAAACCTTTCAGGTCAAACAGGTTGCCCAATACGCGCAACACTTTCCACAGCGGACGCGAATCGCCGAAGCCTTGTACCACGCCGTGGAAAGATTGCAGACGGCCTTCCATATTGATGAAGCTGCCTGATGTTTCGGTAAACGGCGCAATCGGCAGCAATACGTCGCACACGTCCAGCAGCGTTTCGCTGACAAACGGCGTAAACGCCATCACGCTTTTCGCCTGTTTCAAAGCGGCTACGGCTTTTGCGCCGTCCGCCGTATCGATTTCCGGCTCGACGTTGAGCAGCAAGACTGCCTGTTTCGGCGCGTTTGCCATTTCGGCAACACTCTCGCCTGAGTTCACACCCAAAACGTCCGCACCGACGCTGTTGGCAGCTTGCGGCAGAATGCCCAACACCGCGCCGGTCGCGTCTGCCAGCTCTTGCGCGGCGGCATAAATCGCGGCGTAATCAGGATGGTTTTGCACTTCCGCGCCCAAAATCACCGCTGCTTTTTCAGCGTTTTTCAGGCTGGCGGTAACGGCGTGTTCCGCATTGGCAGACAGGTTTTTCAGACGGCCTGCCCATTCGTCGGGATGTGCGGCTTCTTGAGACAGAAGCGGCATAAACAATTCTTCTTTACTGCTGGCCAATATGCTCAACGCCATACGGTCTTTGGCGGCGCGGCGCAGGCGGGCGGTCAGGAGCGGCTGTTCTTTGCGCAAGTTCGCGCCGACTACCAATACGGCATCGTTGTCAACCAAAGATTCAATGCTTTGTCCCAACCATTGCGCACCTTTAATGCCGTCTGAAAGACGTTTGTCTTGTTGGCGCAAACGGGTGGCAAAGTTTTTAACACCCAAGCCGTCGGCAAGTTTTTTGGCCAGATACAGCTCTTCAACCGTATTCATCGGGTTGGCCCAAATGCCGACTTGGTTTTGGTTGCCGTCTTTGGCGATACATTCAATTGCGCTGCGGACATATTCCAACGCGGTTTTCCAATCCACGTCCATCCACTCGCCGCCCTGTTTGATTTTCGGGTTTTTCAGACGGCTTTCGTGATACAGGCCTTCGTAGGCGAAACGGTCGCGGTCGGACAGCCAGCATTCGTTAATCGCTTCGTTTTCCAGCGGCAGCACGCGGCGGACGGTATGGTCTTTGGTTTGTACAATCAGGTTGCTGCCCAAAGCGTCATGGGCGGAAACGGATTTGCGGCGGTTCAATTCCCAAGTACGCGCGTTGAAGCGGAACGGTTTGCTGGTCAATGCGCCGACAGGACACAAATCGATGACGTTGCCTGACAATTCGGTTTCCACTGCTTTGCCGATAAAAGGCATGATCTCGGAATGTTCGCCGCGGTTGGCCATGGCGATTTCTTGCACGCCGGCGATTTCTTCAGTGAAACGAACGCAACGGGTACAGTGGATACAACGGCTCATTTCCTCGGCGGAAACCAAAGGGCCCATGTCTTTGCCGACGACAGAACGTTTTTCTTCGGTATAGCGGCTGGTGGTTTTGCCATAGCCCATCGCCAAATCCTGCAACTGGCATTCGCCGCCTTGGTCGCAGGTCGGACAATCAAGCGGATGGTTGATGAGCAGGAACTCCATCACGCCTTCTTGCGCCTCTCGGGCTTTTGCCGAATGCGTACGCACAATCATGCCGTCTGTAACCGGCGTGGCACAGGCGGGCAGCGGTTTGGGGGCTTTTTCCACGTCCACCAGACACATACGGCAGTTGGCAGCGATGGAGAGCTTTTTGTGGTAACAGAAATGCGGAATATAAGTACCAAGCTTGTGCGCGGCCTCAATCACCGTCGCGCCCTGCTCCACAGATACCTGTTTGCCGTCGATTTCGATTTGTAACATGGTTCGTTCCTAGTTACGGGTATTTGATAAATAATCTTTTATGGAGGTCGTCTGAAAAAATGGGTTTCAGACGGCCTTTTAAGTTTCATTGACAATCAATACTGTTTAAAACGTTTACTGCCACCTTGCCGTCATTCCCGCACAGGCGGGAATCCATTCTTGGGTTTTCGGTAACTGTTTTCAAACATTGGTTTCTTAACTTTATACGCTGATTCCTGCCGTAGCCTATCCTCGCGTATACGGGGGCTGGAATGACGACTGTTTTTAAAGTTTTAGAAATAAAAAACTAAACAAACAACACACCCGATAAATCCAACCATTCGGGATTTTGTTCTTCAATCAGTTTAATCTTCCATTCACGTCGCCATTTTTTCATCGTTTTTTCTTTGGCAACTGCTTCAGGCATATTCTCAAAAAACTCATACCAAACCAAATCATGCACATCATATCGGGCAGTAAAGCCATCAACATTGACATGGTTTTTGTGCTGCCAAACCCTTTCCGGCAAATTCATGGTAACACCGATATAGAGTGTTCCGTTTTTACCGTTTGCCAAAATATATACAGCAGGTTGCCTAGCAAGCGGATGGTTTTGCATTTAATGTTTCCTGCAATATAAACAACTTTTTTCAATATCATTTACAGCCGTTTTCATCTGAAAACATCTGCCCACTCCCGCCGTCATTCCCGCGTAGGCGGGAATCCATTTTTGGATTTCGGCAACTGCTTTTCAAATATCGGGTTCTGTAGATTTCACTATGGATTCCCGCCTACGCGGGAATGACGGCGATGTGTTTTTCAGACGACTTTAGGATTGTTTATACTTTTCCCAAATTTTCTTTTTCTCATTGCGGTACCAATAATTCCAATCTTTTTGTTCTTTGTATAATTTTTCTGCCAATGTCCAAAATCCTTTACCAGGTTTTCGGGTTTCCTGTGAGACCACCAAAGCACTTAACATAAAACCGTGTGCATCATATGTTGACCGACTCATCTCATCAAGGAAATTGCTCATGGCATCACCGTATGCAGGAATATCAATTGTTTTAATAGCCAATGCCAAATTTCCATAAGTGATGTCATTGCCTAGTTTCGCAACTTTCTCAATCAAATATTTCTTTGCTTCTAGTTTAGCTGCTTCCCAATCATCACAAGGGTAGCCAAAATAATTCTTTTCTGCCATTACCACCCTCCCCACTTATGTTCTTTAATCGGCCCGCCGTGTTCAATGTAATGCACAAACTCCTCACGGAAATGCTTGGTAAAACTGCGGACGGGGAAGACGGCGGCGTCGGCGAGGGCGCAGATAGTGCGGCCTGCCATTTGGTTGCCGACGGAATCGAGCAAATCCAAGTCTTCCATGCGGCCTTTGCCTTCTACAATGCGGTGGACGATGCGATAGAGCCAGCCGGTGCCTTCGCGGCAGGGAGTGCATTGGCCGCAGGATTCGTCGTAGTAGAAATAGCTTAACCGTTCAAGGGCTTTGACCATGCACACGTCTTCGTCCATGACGATAATCGCGCCGGAACCCAGCATCGAGCCTGCTTTGGAAATCGAGTCATAGTCCATATTGGTCTGCATCATAATATCGGCAGGCAATACGGGCGCGGACGAGCCGCCGGGAATGACGGCTTTAAGTTTTTTACCGCCGCGCATACCACCCGCCATTTTCAAGACTTCGGCAAACGGCGTACCCAATGGCACTTCATAGTTGCCCGGACGCTCGACATGACCGGAAATACAGAATAATTTGGTACCGCCTGCATTCGGAATACCTTTATCGGCAAACGCCTGTCCGCCGTCACGGATAATGAATGGGACTGAGGAGAACGTTTCGGTATTGTTGATGGTAGTCGGTTTGCCGTACAGGCCGAACGAAGCAGGGAATGGCGGTTTAAAGCGCGGCTGACCTTTTTTGCCCTCCAGCGATTCGAGCAATGCGGTTTCTTCGCCGCAAATGTATGCGCCGTAGCCGTGGTGGGCGAAGAGTTCAAATTCGAAGTCCGAACCTAAAATATTCTTACCCAAAAAACCTGCGGCGCGCGCTTGGACAAGTGCGGCCTCAAAACGTTGATAACCTTCGAAAATTTCGCCGTGAATGTAGTTGTAGCCCGCTTTTGCACCCATCGCGTAACCGGCGATAATCATGCCTTCAATCAGGGCATGTGGGTTGAACATGATGATGTCGCGGTCTTTGAACGTGCCCGGTTCGCCTTCATCTGTGTTGCAGACAACGTATTTTTCACCGGGGAAGGAACGGGGCATAAAGCTCCATTTCAAGCCGGTCGGGAAGCCCGCACCGCCTCGCCCGCGCAGACCGGAAGTTTTGACTTCGTCAATTACGTCGGTTTGCGAGATGTTTTCGGACAGGATTTTACGCAGGGCAGTATAGCCGCCACGTTTGACGTATTCGTCCAATGTCCAGCAATCGGGATTGGCGGTATCCACTTGGTCAAAAATCACGCCTGATTGGTAAATAGCCATTTTTGGTGTGCCTGTTCGTTTTCGTATCGGTTGCAGCCGTTGTTTTCAGACGGCCTTTTATTTCAGTTCGGCAAGTTTCTTCTCAATCGCCTCTTCGGTCATAAAGCTGCACATGCTGTGGTTGTTGACCAGCATAACGGGGGCGTCGCCGCATGCGCCCATGCATTCGCCTTCGACAAGGGTAAATTTGCCGTCGGGCGTGGTTTCGCCGTAGCCGATACCGAGTTTTTTCTTCAGGTATTCGCCGGTATCCATGCCGCCGCGCAGAGCGCAGGGAAGGTTGGTGCAGACGGTCAGTTTGTATTTGCCAACCGGCTCGAGGTCATACATATTGTAGAAAGTGGCGACTTCGTATGCCTGCGCCGGCGTGATGCCGATATAGTCGGCAACAAAGGCGATGGTCTCGGGGGCGAGCCAGCCTTTTTCGGTTTGGGCGATGCGCAACGCGCCCATGATGGCGGAACGGCGTTGGTCGGCGGGATATTTCGCCAACTCGATGTCGATTTGTTTTAAGGATTCTGCGGATAACATTATCGGTCAACCTCCCCGAATACGATGTCCTGCGTACCGATAATGGCGACGACGTCGGCGAGCATGTGGCCTTTTGCCATTTCGTCCATGCCTTGCAGATGGGCGAAGCCGGGTGCGCGGATTTTCAGGCGGTAGGGTTTGTTCGCGCCGTCTGAAATGATGTAAACGCCGAACTCGCCTTTCGGGTGTTCGACAGCGGTGTAGGTCTCGCCCTCGGGAACGTGCATACCCTCGGTAAAGAGTTTGAAATGGTGAATCAGGTCTTCCATACCTGTTTTCATTTCGGTACGTTTGGGCGGAGCAAATTTGTGGTTGGTGGTAATGACCGGGCCGGGATTAACGCGCAGCCAGTCAACGCATTGTTTGATGATGCGTACGGATTGGCGCATTTCTTCCATGCGGCAGAGGTAGCGGTCGTAGCAGTCGCCGTTGACGCCGACGGGGATGTCGAAATCCATTTGATCATACACTTCATACGGCTGTTTCTTACGCACGTCCCATTCCACGCCCGAACCGCGCAGCATGACGCCGGTAAATCCTTTCTGCATGGCGCGTTCGGGGGAGACAACGCCGATACCGACGGTACGCTGTTTCCAGATGCGGTTGTCGGTCAGGAGGGTTTCGAGTGTGTCGATGTTTTTCGGGAAGCGTTCGCAGAAGGCGTCGATGAAGTCGAGCATGGTGCCTTCACGGGACTCGTTGAGCTGCTTCAATACTTTGGCGTTGCGGAATTTGCTGCTCTCGTATTTAGGCATGAAATCGGGCAGGTCGCGGTAAACGCCGCCGGGACGGAAGTAGGCGGCGTGCATACGCGCGCCGGACACAGCTTCGTACAAGTCCATCAGCTCTTCGCGGTCGCGGAAGGCGTAAAGGATGGCGGTCATCGCGCCGATGTCGAAGGCGTGCGAACCGATGCCCATCAAGTGGTTGAGGATGCGCGTTACTTCGGCAAACATCACGCGGATGTATTGGGCGCGGATAGGTACATCGATACCGGCAAGTTTTTCTACTGCCAAACAATACGCCTGCTCGTTGACCATCATGGAAACGTAATCCAAGCGGTCCATATAGGGCAGGGCTTGCAGATAGGTTTTGGTTTCAGCCAGTTTTTCAGTACCGCGGTGCAGGAGGCCGATATGCGGGTCGGCACGGACGATTTGTTCGCCTTCCAACTCCAAAATCATACGCAATACGCCGTGCGCCGCAGGGTGTTGCGGGCCGAAGTTGATGGTGTAGTTTCTTAATTTATTGGCCACCGTAGTTCTCCTCACGGACGATACGCGGCGTGATCTCGCGCGGCTCAATGGTAACAGGTTGGTAAATCACGCGTTTTTGCTCTTCGTCGTAACGCATTTCGACATAACCGGAAATCGGGAAGTCTTTGCGGAACGGATGTCCGACAAAGCCGTAATCGGTCAGGATGCGGCGCAAGTCCGGGTGGTTGTTGAACATGATGCCGTACATATCGAAGGCTTCGCGTTCGTACCAATCCGCGCTGTTGTAAACGGGAACCACGGATTCGACCACGGGGAAATCGTCGTCTGAAACCCAGACGCGCACGCGGATGCGCTGATTGTTTTTAACAGAAAGAAGCTGGCTGACAACGGCGAAACGTTTGCCCTGCCATGCTTCGTTTTTGTAAGTGCTGTAATCGACGCCGCACAAATCGACCAAAAGCTCGAAATGCAGTTCTTCATGGTCGCGCAACGTGGTCATCACTGAAACATAATGTTCGGGCAGACACTCGACGGTAATCTCGCCCAAAGCTGAAATGACTTTGCTTGCCTGATCGCCAAGCACGCCGATGACGGTCTCGTATAAGTTTTGAATGCTTGCCATATCGTCCTCTCCTTACTCGTCACGCGCGATGGTGGAAGTGCGCTTGATTTTTTGTTGGAGCTGAATCAGGCCGTAAATCAGAGCTTCCGCAGTCGGCGGACAACCCGGCACATAAACGTCTACCGGCACGACGCGGTCGGCACCGCGCACAACGGAATAAGAATAGTGATAATAGCCGCCGCCGTTGGCACACGAACCCATAGACAATACCCAGCGCGGCTCGGCAAGCTGGTCGTATACGCGGCGCAGCGCAGGCGCCATTTTGTTGGTCAACGTACCTGCCACAATCATCAGGTCGGCCTGACGGGGCGACGGACGGAAAATGATGCCGAAACGGTCAAGGTCATAACGTGCCATACCCGCATGCATCATTTCCACGGCGCAGCAGGCCAAGCCGAAAGTAACCGGCCACAATGAACCGGTACGCATATAGTTCAACACCGTATCCGCGCTGGTGGTGATGAAACCTTTTTTCAAAACGCCTTCTATTCCCATTCCAGCGCACCTTTTTTCCATTCGTAAATAAAGCCTACCGTCAGAACGACGATAAACACCAGCATAGACCAGAAGCCGTACGCGCCCAAATCTTTGAACACGACTGCCCACGGCAACATGAACGCAACCTCCAAATCAAACAGGATGAAGAGGATGGCGACGAGGTAATAGCGCACGTCGAACTTCATCCTTGCGTTTTCAAAGGCTTCAAAACCGCATTCATAAGCCGCGTCTTTTTCGGCATAGTGACGTTTCGGGCCTAAAATTGTGCCGAGCAGGATAAACAGCACACCGGCCGCGAGGCCGACGAGGATGAATACGAGGACGGGAAAGTAACTGGCCAACATGGTCGTACCTAACTGGTTGACAGACAAATCTTAAAAATAGGTTACCATTTTATCGAATTTCAAAAGCCATTTAAAGGTAAATATCAGCAAATCAGCAAAAAAACCTCAATAAATTCAATAAAGTTATGAGAACAATTCTTATTCTTATCTAATATTTCACAATTTTAATTTCGTTTTAATCATGTATCATTTAATTCGAATTTTCCGCCTGTCCGATTTACTTCAAAAATTTGGAAAACCGCCCTTTTCCAAACCTCAATAAAAACATCAGGCCGTCTGAAAACTGATTCTTTTCAGACGGCCTGTGTACATCACATTATTTTAAATAGAAAAATCAATCGACACCTTTGAGCATGCGGTTCAATACCGGGGCGAGTACCAGCAGGATACCGCAGGTTACTGCGCCGATGGTGGCCAGCATCCAGTAGAAATCCAATGGCGACTGAGCATTGTAGTAGTCTTTAAACAACACTCCGCCCAAGGTAAAGCCGATGGACAATGCCAAGAAATTCAACGCAACCATTTGTGTTTTAAACATGCTCGGTGCGATTTTGGTGGAAAACGACAGCGAAATCGGCGACAGCATCAACTCGCCTATCGTAATCGCCAGCAACACCAGCATAAACACGATAATCGGCATCGGGGTTCCGGATGAAATATACGGAATGAAACACAAATAAGAGACGCCGGTTACCAACATGGCCAGCGCAAACTTCAACGGCGTTTTAGGTTGACGCTTGCCCATTTTCGTCCACACCGCCGCCATTACGCCGGAGAAGAGAACCACCCACATGGCCTGTATCGAGTCTTTCCATGAAACAGGCACGGTAAAGCCGAAGAAAGTACGGTCGACCGTTTCGTCAAAATAAACCGTTGCAACGGTGTACACCTGAAACCAAACCGCCCAGAACATACAAATGGTCAAAAACAGCGGAATATAAGCCATGATGTAACGTTTATTGGCTGCCTCAACCTGGCTGCTACCCAGCAGGCGTGCAAAATAAGCGATAACGGTAATAATGACCACGCCCAAAAGCCAGCGTGAAAAGTTCTCAAGATTGAGCGCGCCGGAAGCAATCACGCTGCCCAACACCAAAACCAGCAACACCCCGACAGCTATTGCAGTCTGTACCTTTTCAGGGCGCAACGGATTGGGAGCCGGCGTATGCGGCAGGTCTTTACGGCCACGTGAATACCACAGCAGGCCAAATGCCATACCGACGGCCGCCGCGCCAAAGCCATAATGAAAACCCATGCGGTCTTGCAAAATACCGGTCAACAAAGGGCCTAAGAAACCACCGATATTGATGGAAATATAGAAAATGGAGAAACCGGCATCGCGTAATTCACGCAGATCATCCCGTTCATACAAAGAGCCGACCATCGAACCGGCAGACGATTTTACGCCGCCGCTGCCCAGCGCGATAAACACCAAGCCCAACAGCAATCCCATCAAGCCCGGCACAATCGCCAATAAAATATGGCCGATCATCACGACGATACCGGCGATAAACAGGGTACGTTCCGCGCCCCAAATGCGGTCGGCCAACCATGCGCCGAGAATAGTGGACAGGTAAACGCTGCCGCCGTATGCGCCAACAATACCGCCGGCCAAAGCCTTATCCATACCCAAACCGCCTTGATTCGCGGCGTAATACAGATAAATCAGCAGGATGCCCTGCATACCGTAGAAGGAAAAACGTTCCCACAGCTCAATATGGAATAGGGTGGATAATTGCAAAGGATGGCCGAAGAAGGTTTTCTCGGCAGAAGACGGCTTTTGACCGGACATTATGAGTTCTCCTATATATTAGACAGACTTAGGCTTCAGACGGCCTGTTATACCTACCAATCATTTTTATGGAAGCCATATATTACCGCCAATCTTTGCATTTGCAAAACATTAAAAAGCATATTTTTACAGAAAGATTAAGATTCGTATCTAAAAAGAACTCAATAGCTACATAACAAGGATATCGCGGCCATCTCCGTCATGCCCTACATATTCAAAAACCCATTAATTTTTAGATTTTCTATATTGTATTTTTCATGTGGCCGAAAACGGATATATTTACTGCGTTCGGTATTCCATTTAGGCTGATAAGACTTTAGAGTAGTTTCAGGCTGCCTGAAAACTATGTGATACAAATAACAGATAAAATAAAGCCCTACTTAAAAAAGTAGGGCTTAAAGAAATTGTTTATTTTTTGCCCCCACCAGATTTTCCGCTACCTGACGGGGGATTGTTACCACGTCCGCCGCCTGACGGATTACCTGTTTTGCTTGGCCAGTTTGGGTTACTGTTGCCTGTCTGATTATTTGCCATTATTGCTCCATTCTATACTTAAGTTTTCAGATACACGGACTTTTATTTCCGTTTCTATATTTTATAGATTTAGATTTTTTTTTCAATTTAATTTTTTCAGTAGTCGTAGGTATAGTTACTAACAAACAGGCCGTCTGAAATCTTTCAGACGGCCTGTTTATCTCTTACGGTTTACACACCTTGTTTCAGGCTGGCTTCGATGAAGCCGTCCAAATCGCCGTCCAATACGGCTTTGGTGTTGCCGACTTCGTAGCCTGTGCGCAAGTCTTTGATGCGTGAGGAGTCCAAGACGTACGAACGGATTTGGCTGCCCCAACCCACATCGGACTTGCCTTCTTCCAACGCCTGTTTCTCTTCGTTGCGTTTGCGCATTTCCAATTCATACAGTTTGGATTTCAACATTTCCATCGCGGCGGCTTTGTTGGCGTGTTGCGAACGGTCGTTTTGACATTGCACCACGATTCCCGTCGGCTCGTGGGTAATACGCACGGCAGAGTCGGTTTTGTTGATGTGCTGACCGCCCGCACCCGATGCGCGGTAGGTGTCGATACGCAAATCGGCCGGGTTGATTTCGATTTCGATGGAGTCGTCGATTTCCGGGTAAACAAACACGGATGAGAACGACGTATGGCGTTTGTTGTTGGAGTCAAACGGCGAATAGCGCACCAAGCGGTGAACGCCGGTTTCGGTACGCAGCAGGCCGTAGGCGTATTCGCCTTCCACGCGGATGGTAGCGCGGTTAATGCCTGCGATTTCGCCGTCGTCTTCTTCAAGGATTTCGATTTTGAAGCCTTTGCGCTCGGCGTAACGGCTGTACATGCGGAACAACATGCCCGCCCAGTCTTCGGCTTCGGTACCGCCCGCGCCTGCGGTGATGTCGATAAAGCAGTTGTTCGGGTCGGCAGGCTGGTTGAACATTCGTTTGAATTCGAGGTCGGCCATTTGTTTTTCCAAACCGGCCACATCTTCCTGTACGGCGGCGAAACCTTCTTCGTCGTTTTCTTCGACGGCCATTTCAATCAGCATGCGGTTGTCTTCGATGCCTGTGGCGATGTTGTCGAGGGTCACCACGATGCCTTCGAGGATTTTGCGCTCTTTGCCGATTTCTTGGGCGCGTTTGGGGTCGTTCCAGAGTTCCGGGTCTTCGGAGAGGCCGACGACTTCTTCAAGGCGGTCTTTTTTGCCTTGGTAGTCCATATAGACGCGGATGTCTTCGCTGCGCTTCTCCAAGTCGTTTAGGGTGTTGTTAAGCTGGTTGATTACTTCGGCTTCCATGATTCTTGTGTTCTTTCAAAATTTTAGGGGCGTATTGTAAGGGATTTGCCTGTTTTTTTCCATGACCGGGCCGTCTGAAAATGTGCGGTTTGGATTTTCAGACGGCCTCGGTTTTAAATTTTTCCATCCAAAGCCGCCAGTCGTTGTCTATCGGCGCGTTTACAGTCATCCGGCTGCCGTCTTCTATGCTTTGAAAACTGAGGCTTCGCGCGTGCAACATCAGGCGTTGCGTGCCGATATGTTCGGCAACGGCATGGTTTTGGCGCAAATCGCCGTAGTTGGTGTCGCCGACGATGGGGTGGAAAATGTGTTTCATATGGCGGCGGAGTTGGTGCTTGCGGCCGGTGTGCGGCGTAAGTTCGGCCCATGAATAACGCGAGGTCGGATAACGCAGGGCCGATTGGAACGGCAACTCGGTTTGTGCCAGACAGCGGTAGGCGGTTTGCGCTTCCTGCAATGTGGCTTCGGTCTGCGCTTCGGCGATTTTGTCGGGCATATATTTGAGGGCGTAATCAATCAGGCCGTCTGAAGGCAGATAACCGCGAACAATCGCCCAATAAGTTTTTTCGATGGTTTTGTTTTCAAACTGCTGCGTCAATAACCGTGCGGCTTCCGTATCGAGGGCAAACAGCAAGACACCGGAAGTCGGGCGGTCGAGGCGGTGGACGGGATAGACGTGCTGCCCGATTTGGTCGCGCAGGGTCTGCACGGCAAAACGGGTTTCGTGTTTGTCTAACCAGCTTCGGTGTACCAGCATTCCGGCAGGTTTGTTGACGGCAATGGTGCGGCTGTCGCGGTGGATAATATCGAGCATGGCGGAGCAGTTGAATAAAAGCAGATATTGTAACGGGCTTTTGAAAATGTGGCAGGCACACTTGCCGCCGAAACCCAACTTTCAGACGGCCCGCCCCTTTCGGGTTACAATACTGCACATAAAAACACGAAGGAAAAGCCGTGAGCCTGCTCAAAAAATTGCCCAAACCCATGTTGCCCGACGAAACCCGCCGCGATATTCAGGCGCGCGAGTCGTATCATGTATTGAAGATTATTTCCGAATTTGTCGAAGCCGGCGAAGAATTGCGCGCCATTCAGCCAGCCGTCAGCATTTACGGCAGCGCGCGCACGCCCGAAAACCATCCTGACTACGAGTTCACATTACGCTTGGCACGCAAACTGTCGGATGCCGGATTTTCCGTCATTTCCGGCGGCGGGCCGGGCATTATGGAAGCGGCTAACAAAGGCGCGTTTGCAGGCGCAAGTCCGGCAGTGGGGCTGAATATCGTGTTGCCGCACGAGCAAAAAGCCAATCCGTATCAGGATTTGTCGATTAAATTCCAACACTTTTTCCCGCGCAAAGTCATGTTCGTCAAACACGCCGTGGCGTATGTCGTCATGCCCGGCGGTTTCGGCACATTGGACGAATTGTTTGAAAGCCTGACCTTGGTACAAACCGGCAAAACGCCCGACCGCCCGATTATCTTAGTGGGCAAAGCATTTTGGGCAGGTTTGTTGGACTGGATACGCGAGCAATTGCTGGGCAGAAACCTGATTTTGGAAGAGGATTTGAACCTGATCCGCGTCATTGACGATGAAGACGAAATCATCGAAGAAATCTTCGCCCATTACGAAAACCGCTTGGAAGACTTGTCCGAACACCAAAATGCTTGGTCGCTGGGGCTGTAAAAAACTAAGGCTTCAACTAAAAAAGCGGTTATCCCGCCTGCCCTTGCTTCATTAATAAAGGCCGTCTGAAAATGTTTTCAGACGGCCTTTTATCTTCTTTCAAAGCGTTTAATTGTTTTCCCACTCGACATGCTCACTCAAGAAGCCGCCACTTTGGTGTGCCCAAAGTTTGGCGTACAGGCCTTGTTTCTCGAGCAATTCGGTGTGGCTGCCTTCTTCGATGATACGGCCTTTGTCCAAGACGATGAGGCGGTCCATCGCGGCGATGGTGGAGAGGCGGTGGGCAATGGCAATCACGGTTTTGCCTTCCATCATTTTGTCGAGGCTTTCTTGGATGGCAGCTTCGACTTCGGAGTCGAGCGCGCTGGTGGCTTCGTCAAGCAATAGAATCGGCGCATCTTTAAGCATAACGCGGGCGATGGCGATGCGTTGGCGCTGGCCGCCGGAAAGTTTCACGCCGCGTTCGCCAACGTGTGCATCATAGCCGCGCCGGCCTTTGGCGTCGCTTAAGTTAGGAATAAAACCGGCGGCCTCGGCGCGTTCCGCGGCGGAAATCATTTCGGCTTCGGTCGCATCGGGACGGCCGTAGATAATGTTGTCGCGGACGGAGCGGTGCAACAGGGAGGTATCTTGCGTTACCAAACCGATTTGAGCGCGTAGGCTTTCTTGGGTAACGCTGTCCACGTTTTGGCCGTCGATCGAAATCGTGCCGCTTTGCGGTTCGTAAAAGCGCAGGAGCAGGTTGACGATGGTGGATTTGCCCGCGCCGCTGCGGCCGATCAAGCCGACTTTTTCGCCAGGTTTGATGTTCAGATTAAAGCCGTTGAGGAGCGGTTTGCCGGCTTCGTAGGAGAAATCGACGTGTTCAAACTTGATTTCGCCTCGGGTGACTTTAAGCGGCAGGGCGTTCGGCTTGTCGAGGATGGTGTGCGGCTTGGACAGGGTTGCCATGCCGTCGCCGACAGTGCCGATGTTTTCAAACAATCGGGCGGATTCCCACATGATGTATTGCGACAAACCGTTGACGCGCAACGCCATGGCGGTGGCGGTAGCCACTGCGCCGACGCCGACTTGCCCGTGATACCAAAGCCAGATGCCCAGCGCGGTCGTGCCGGCGGTCAGCGAGCTGTTGACGATGAAGCTGCATGTGTGCAGCAGCGTCGCCAAACGCATTTGGGCGTGTACCGTAACCATAAATTCTTCCATCGACTGCTTGGCATAAGCCGCCTCGCGCGCGCCGTGGGAGAAGAGTTTGACGGTGGTGATGTTGGAATAGGCATCGGTAATGCGGCCGGTCATCAGCGAACGCGCATCCGCCTGCCGCGCGGCGGTTTTGCCGAGCTTGGGAATCAGGAAGCGCATCACTAAGGCAAAGCCGATAATCCAGCCGATAAAGGGCAGCAGCAGCCAACTGTCAAACGAAACCAAAATCACGCCGGACGTGATGAAATACACCAGCACATACACAACCATGTCGGCAACCGTCATCACCACGTCGCGCATCGCCAGCGCGGTCTGCATGACTTTGGCGGACACGCGGCCGGCAAATTCGTCCTGATAAAAACCGAGGCTCTGCCCCAGCATCAGGCGGTGGAAATTCCAGCGCAGGCGCATGGGGAACACGCCTTGCAGGGTTTGCAGGCGCACATTGGACGCGAGGAAGGTCCAGAGGGCGAAAAACACCATCATCCCCGCCATCGCCGTCAACGCCCAGCCTTTTTCAGCAAACAGGGTCGCGGGCGTGTATTTGCCGAGCCAGTCCACGACTTTGCCCATAAATTGAAACAGCAGGGCTTCCATGATGCCGATACCGGCGGTAAACACCGCCAATACGGCAATCCATTTGCGCAAGCCTTCGATATTGCTCCAGACAAACCGCCACAGCCCTTTTTCAGGCGTTTTCGGGGCGGCTTCGGGATAGGGGTCGATTCGGGATTCGAACCATGAGAATATTTTTTTAATCATTGTTTTTGCAAATGTGATAAGACGGTCAGGCCGTCTGAAAAGAAGTGTTCAAATACATTCAAGACTGTATTTTACGGGAAAAATCCAACTGATGACAGCGGATACCGTCAGTCCGATCAAACCAATCTATCGGCTTGACCATCTAAAAATCCCTTTGCTTTACATAAAACAAAGGCCGTCTGAAACTTTTCAGACGGCCTTTGCTGGATTTAGGTTGCCCTTAAAAATCACTCTTTACGTTGACGGCCCAAATCGGCAGCGGCAGTAAACAAGACGTCGGTGGAAGAGTTTAACGCAGTTTCTGCAGAGTCTTGAATCACGCCGATGATAAAGCCGACGGCAACCACCTGCATGGCCACATCGTTATCGATACCGAACAAGCTGCACGCCAAAGGAATCAGCAGCAACGAGCCGCCGGCCACACCGGATGCACCGCATGCGCTGACGGTAGCCACCAGGCTCAGCAGCAGGGCAGTGGCGAAGTCAACCGTAATGCCTTGCGTGTGCGCCGCAGCCATCGCCAAAACGGTAATGGTGATTGCCGCACCGGCCATATTGATGGTTGCACCCAATGGAATGGAGATGGAGTAAGTGTCTTCGTGCAAACCCAGTTTTTTCGCCAATGCCATGTTCACAGGGATATTGGCGGCGGAAGAACGGGTAAAGAAGGCATAAACGCCACTTTCGCGCAGGCAGGTAAACACCAGCGGGAAAGGGTTGCGGCGGATTTGCGACCACACAATAATCGGGTTGACCACCAAAGCAATAAACAGCATACAGCCGAGTAATACGGCCAACAGCTGCATATAACCGGCAAGCGCTTCAAAACCGGTTTCCGCAATAGTAGAAGACACCAAGCCGAAAATACCCAGCGGCGCAAAACGGATAATCCATTTCACAACAGTCGAAACGGTATCGGCCAAATCAGCCGCTACTTGGCGGGTCGTATCCGAGCCGTGATGGCGCAAAGCCGCACCCAATACCAAAGCCCAAGCCAAAATGCCGATATAGTTAGCATTGGCCAGCGCGTTAATCGGGTTGGCCACCAAATTCATCAGCAGCGTTTTCAGCACTTCGACAATGCCGGAAGGCGGTGCAACAGATACATCGCCGGCCGCACGCAAAATCAGCGTAGTCGGGAATGCCATACTGGCAATAACTGCCACCACAGCCGCAGCAAACGTACCGAAAATATACAAAATCAAAATCGGTTTGATGTAGGCCTGATTGCCTTTTTGGTGTTGCGCAATGGCGGCAGTCACCAAAACAAATACCAAAATCGGCGCGATAGCCTTAAGCGCACCGACAAACAGGCTGCCCAGCAGTCCTGCGCTGATACCGACTTGCGGCGAAACTGCACCCACAAGAATACCTAAAACCAAGCCAATGGCGATTTGCGCCACCAGGCTGACGCGATTGAGCGCGTTCAAAATCGGATTGCCACTTGCCATATCCGTTCCTTCACAATTTAAAGATATGTTAAAAAAGTCTTACATTCTAAAATAAAAAATCATTTGTCGGCGAGGTTTTCATGCACACCTCACAAAAACAGCATTAAAGTTTAGCATTTATGACAAAGTTGGCACTTTATTCCAAAAATATGAGCAAATCCGCTCAAACCCTACTTTAAAGTATGCCCATACCGTTGCCTTATCCCTCTGTATCTTGCTTTCAGACGGCCTGAAATCTGCGCCATAAGGCCGAATACAAAGGCAACTTCATCAGTCAAAACACAAAAACATAAATATTACAATCAGATAAAAACAAACCAAAATCCGCCCTTAAGTCGCATTTTGCAATGTTATTACGCTAAATTTCCGTTTATAACCAGCCTGAAAGCTTGCAGAAATAATGTTAAAATCCCCAAACTGAAGAATTGTCGCTGTCGAACACACATCATGACCAAACTGACCTACCCTGTTTTATTTGCATCATTGGCGCTCGCCTACGGACACGCGTTGGCAGTAGATACTTCCGTTCCCAAAGCAGAAGACTACGAAGCTGTTCCCGAATCCGAAATGCCCAAGCAGCCCAAAGACGACCAAACAGGCAAACTCAATCCCAAATTCCCCGTCAAAATCGACACCCAAGACAGCGAAGTCAAAGAAATGCTTGAAGAATACCTGCCGCTGATTACCCAGCAGCAGGAAGAAGAGCTGGATAAAGAACAGGTCGGCTTCCTCGCCGAAGAGGCACCCGACAACGTCAAAACCATGCTCCGGACCAAAGGCTACTTCAACAGCAACGTCAATATTCAAGACCACGGCGAGAGCTATACCGTCAACGTTACCCCCGGCCCGCGTACCAAAGTCGACAACGTCAGCGTGGCCATCCTCGGCGACGTATTGAATGACGACAACTTGGCCGAGTACTACCAAAATGCGATGGAAAACTGGCAGCAGCCCGTTGGCGAAAACTTCGACCAAGACGGCTGGAGTGCAAGTAAAACCTCCGTCCTCAGCGCGGTAACACGCAAAAAATACCCTTTGGCGAAACTCACCACCACCCAAGCCACCATCAATCCCAATACCCAAAAAGCCGACTTGAACGTCATCGTGGAGAGCAACCGCCCCATTTACTTCGGCGATTTCCAAATCACCGGCACACGCCGCTACCCTGAGAGCGTGGTTTCCGGCATGGCACGTTTCCACCCCGGTTCGCCTTACGACTTGGACAAAATCCTCGACCTGCAACAGGCACTCGAGCAAAACGGCCACTACTCCGGCGCGTCCGTACAGGCCGACTTCGATCAACTGCAAGGCGACCGCGTTCCCGTCAAAATCAACGTGACCGAAGTCAAGCGCCACAAACTGGAAACCGGTATCCGCTACGACTCCGAATACGGAATCGGCGGCCGCATCGCCTACGACTATTACAACCTCTTTAACAAGGGTTATATCGGTTCCATCGTTTGGGACATGGACAAATACGAAACCACGCTGGCCGCCGGTATCAGCCAACCGCGCAACAACCGCGGCAACTACTGGACCAGCAACGTTTCCTACAACCGCTCGACCACGCAAAACCTTGAAAAACGCGCCCTGACCAGCGGTATTTGGTATGTCCGTGACCGCAACAATATCGATGCCCGCTTCGGCCTCGAATTCATTACCGAAGACCGCAAAGTCCCCGACACCAACTACGATTTGGGTAGAAGCCATGCCACCATGCTGACCGCCTCATGGAAACGGCAAAGCATCGAAACCGAGCTTCATCCTCAAAACGGCTACTACCTCGACGGCAAAATAGGGGCAACTTTGGGCAAATTCCTCTCCTCCACCCAAATGGCACGCGCCACAGCACGGGCAGGCTATTTCTTCACGCCTGAAAACAAAAAACTCGGTACATTCATCGTACGCGGACAGGCAGGCTACGTTTATGCCCGCGAAGGTGAAGAAGTACCGTCCAGCCTGATGTTCCGCACCGGCGGCGCAACTTCCGTACGCGGTTACGAACTCGACAGCATCGGCTTGGCAGGCCCCAACGGCTCCGTCCTGCCGCAACGCGCCTTGGTGGTCGGTAGCCTCGAATATCAATTCCCGGTTACCAAAAGCTTCTCCGGCGCCATCTTCCACGATGTCGGCGATGCGGCGAGCAACTTCAAACACATGACCTTAAAACACGGTACCGGATTGGGCGTGCGCTGGTTCAGCCCGGTTGCACCGTTCTCCTTCGATATTGCCTACGGCCATCACGACAAAAAAATCCGCTGGCACATCAGCTTGGGCACAAGGTTTTAAAAAACATACTCACCATCCATTCTTTCAGACGGCCTCAGCCATTTCAGGCCGTCTGAACAACAGACAAACAGAAAAATATCATGACCGATACTGCTAACACTTCCACGCCGTCTGAACAACAGCCCGCCCCGCCAAAGCGCAAAAAACGCCTGTTGCGCGGCTTTGTCCTGTCCGCCTTGGGCGTATTGACCGTTTCCGCCGGCGCGATCGGCTGGCTGGTCGGCACGGAATCGGGTTTGCGTTTCGGTTTGTACAAAATCCCGTCATGGTTCGGCGTCAAAATCTCTTCGGACACGCTGAAGGGCACGCTGATTGAAGGTTTTGAAGGCGACAAATGGTTGATTGAAACAGAAGGTGCGGACATCAAAATCAGCAGCTTCCGCTTTGATTGGAAACCGTCCGAGTTGACCCGTCCATCCTTGCACATTACCGAAGTCGTGGCCGGCGACATCGCCATCGTGACCAAACGCACGCCGCCCAAAGAAGAAGAGCCATCAAAAGGCCTGCCCGACAGCATAGACCTGCCCGTTACCGCCTATCTCGACCGTTTGGAAACCGGCAAAATCAGCGTGGGCAAGCGTTTTGACAAGCAGACCGTCTATCTCGACCATCTGCACGCGGCCTATCATTACGACAAAAAAGAACACCGCCTCCACATCAAAACCGCCGATACGCCATGGAGCAGCTCGACAGGCGCGGTAGTGATCGGTTTGAACAAACCCTACGTCCTCAATACCGCCATCTACACCAAAGGCCAGCTTGAGAGCGAAACCCTACATGGTACGGTGCGCCTGTGGGGCAGCCTGCAAGACGTATCCACCGACCTACTGCTCGATAGCGACAACGTTCATTTGTCTGCTAAATCCACCATTCACCCATTCGCCGACAGCCTCAATGAAACCATCGGCGAAATCCTGATTAAAGGTTCCAACATCAATCCGCAGGCCTTCCTGCCCAGCCTGCCCAAAGCGCGCCTGAATTTCGACGCCACCACCATTCCGTCCTTTACCGACGGCGTTGCGTTGGAAGGCTCGATTGACTTGGAAAACGACCAAGCCGGTTTTGCCGATGAAAATCATATCCCCGTCAAACGCATCCTCGGCGAATTCATCGTCGACGACAAAGGCACGGTCATGATTGAAGACATCGGCGTCGACCTGCTCAAAGACGGCAACATCGATGTATCCGGCTCAATCGATACCGCCCAAGACCAGCTCAAACTCGCACTGGGCATCAACAATACCGGCGCAGACGACTTTGTCCGTCAAAACATCGCAGGCCGTCTGAACGGCAGTATCGACGTCAAAGGCGAAACTTCCTCCCCTGTCGTCAACTGGAATCTCGACAGCGGATTTGCACGTACAGACGGCATGCTGTTTTTCCAAACCGACAAACAGCTCGGCCAGCGCACGCTCAAGCTCGACAAAGTCCGCCTGGTTCCGCAAAACGGCGGCGAACTCAACGCCAACGGTTCGCTCGAACTCTTCAAAGACCGCAAACTGCAACTGGACATCGTCAGCAAAGCCTTCAACCCTGCGCGTATCGATCCGCAGCTTCCGCAAGGCAGCGTCAACGGCAACATCAACTTGACCGGTATACTGGCGCAAGAGAAATTCGCCGGCAAAATGCAGTTTGCACCGAGCACGCTCAACGGCGTTCCGCTTAGCGGCAAAGCCGACGTCGCCTATGAAAACAAACACCTCGCGCGCGCCCTGACCGACCTGACCCTCGGCAGCAACATCATCAAAACCAACGGCAGCTTCGGTAAAAAAGGCGACCGCCTCAACCTCAACATTACCGCCCCCGATTTGTCGCGTTTCGGCTTCGGCTTGGGCGGCCTGCTCAACGCGCGCGGCTACATCTCCGGCAGTTTTTCAGACGGCCTCAAAACCCTTGAAGCCGATTTGAACGGCGAAGCACGCAACTTCAAAGTCGCCGATGCCGTCAACATCCGCACCCTCGACTTCAAGCTTAAGGGTTCGCCCGACACTAACCGTCCGTTGAGTGCCGATATTAAAGGCGAACACATCGCCGTCTCCGGCGGCACGGCCATGATCGACAACGTCAACCTGCTCATCAGCGGCACAGGCTCGCGCCACCACATCCGCGGCAACAGCAGCATGGCGGTGGACAACAAACGCTACAAGCTCGACCTCGACGCCACCGGCGGCCTCAACAAAGACCAAACCCAATGGAAAGGCACGGTTGACACGCTCGACATCAACGGCGCGTTCAACCTCAAACTGCAAAACCGCCTCAACCTCGAAGCCGGCAGCGAACGCGTTTCCCTCAGCAGCGCGCGCTGGGCGGCCATGGGCGGCAGCCTCAACCTGCAAAATTTCGTTTGGGACAAGAAAGCCGGCATTACCAGTAAAGGCAGCGCGCAAAATCTGCACATTACCGAATTGCACAACTTCTACACTCCACCTATCGAACACAACCTCGTCTTGGGCGGCGACTGGGATTTGGCGTACAGTCAAAACGCACGCGGCTTCCTCAACATCAACCGTCAAAGCGGCGACATCATCCTGCCGGGCAAAGACCCGAAAAACAAACAGCCTTTGGGACTTTCCGCGCTCGCCCTGCGCACCCGTTTCCAAAACGGCCGCATCGACAGCACGCTGGAAGGCAACACCCGTTTCGGCAAAGTTGACGGCACGCTCGGCATCGCCCAGCAGTTCGGCAACAACATCAACAACGCCCCCGTCAGCGGCAAAGTCAATATCAGCGTTCCCGATTTGGGCTCGCTCAAATCCTTTATGCCGGCGACAGCCCAAGGCATTGTAGGCCGTCTGAACGCGACCGCCACCATCGGCGGCCGACTCGGTTCGCCCACCGTCAACAGCAACCTCGACCTCCAAACCAATTACGGCCGTGCCGACGGTACCGTCAACATCGGTCAAGGCACCAGCTTCGATACCGCCCCTCTGAGCGGCAAGCTCAATCTGAACGTTGCCAACCTCGAAGTCTTCCGCAACTTCCTGCCCGTCGGCCAAACCCTCAAAGGCCGTCTGAACGCCGCCGTCAACTTGGCAGGCCGTCTGAACGATCCGCAACTGAGCGGCCTGATTAACGGCGACAACCTCTATTACCGCCATCAAACCCAAGGCCTGATTTTCGACAACGGCGTATTGCGTTCACGCCTGCAAGGTCAAAAATGGGTGATCGACAGCCTCAAATTCCACCGTGGCGGCACGATTGAGCTCAAAGGCGCGGTTAACCTTGCCAACGCCAACCCCGATGTTGACGTGGACATCGTCTTCGACAAATACCGCACCCTCTCGCGTCCAAACCGCCAACTGCAGCTCTCCGGCGCGGCCAAAGTCCTCTACAATCCGGAAAAAGGCGTATCGCTCAACGGCACACTCAACACCGACTACGGCAGGTTTGGTTCGCAAAAATCCTCCATGCCGACCCTCGACGACGACGTGGTCGTACTGGGCGAAACCAAAAAAGAAGCAACGGCCACCACACCGATTAATATGAACCTTGTCTTGAACATCAACGACAATGTCCGTTTTGTCGGCTACGGCGCAGACGTTACCATCGGCGGCAAACTGACCCTCACTTCCCGCCCGGGCGAAACCGTCCAAGGCATCGGTACCGTGCGCGTTGTCAAAGGCCGCTACAAAGCCTACGGCCAAGACCTCGAAATCACCAAAGGCGCGGTTTCCTTCGTCGGCCCGCTGACCGATCCGAACCTCAACATCCGTGCCGAACGCCGTCTCTCCCCGGTCGGTGCAGGCGTCGAAGTTCTCGGCAGCCTCAACAATCCGCGCGTGACTTTGGTTGCCAAAGAAGCCATGAGTGAAAAAGACAAACTCTCCTGGCTCATCCTCAACCGTGCCAGCAGCGGCAGCGATGGCGACAATGCCACGCTCTCTGCGGCCGCCAGCGCGTTGCTTGCCGGCCAAGTCAACGACCGCATCGGCCTTGTCGATGATTTGGGCTTTACCAGCAAACGCAGCCGCAACGCCCAAACCGGCGAGCTCAACCCCGCCGAACAAGTCCTGACCGTCGGCAAACAGCTCACCAACAACCTCTACGCAGGTTACGAATACGGCATCTCCAGCGCCGAACAATCCGTCAAACTCGTGTACCAACTGACCCGCGCCATCCAAGCCGTTGCCCGCATCGGCACACGCTCCTCAGGCGGCGAGTTGAAATACACCATCCGCTTTGACAACTGGTTCGGCAAAGACAAACCGGAGCCGGAAGAGCAACAATAAGAGCCGTGAAAAAGGCCGTCTGAAATTTATCTTTCAGACGGCCTTTATCTTGTTCTACCGTATTAGAATCTTCAGCCATACCTCAAAAAACAAAGGTCAACGGCGCAAGTTTAAAAATAAATGCAGCTAAAAAAGTGAACGGCAAACCATGGCTTATTCAAGGTTAGCGATAAATCAAACAGATACAAAAAGGCCGTCTGAAACTGACAGGGGTAGGTTTCAGACGGCCTTTTTTTAATCATCGAAACATCTTATGCATGGCATTGCTGATTAATTCGAGCTGTTTCTTATATTCGCGGCAACAGGGGCAGAGAGACAGGTGCACAGCGAGGGCAATGCGGTTAAAAAGACCGAGGTGCACTTGGTCTTGCTGTTTGGAAATCAGATCGGTTATTTTTCGGCATTTTTTCATGGCATTTTCCTGTCAGGCATGGGAGAACCATTTGATTTGCAGGCACTGGCGCAAGGTTTCGCGCGCGCGGTGCATGATGGTGTGGTAGTTGGCATGGCTGATGCCGCATTGTTCGCGGATTTCATCGCTTGAAAAGCCGAGAATTTCTTTCATGGTAAACACGCGGGCGGTGTTTTCTGGCAGATGGTAGAGGCAGGTCTGCAAAACTTGATAGAATTCTTTATTGTTTAAACTGGTTTCGGGCGAGTCCCAACCCTGAGGCTGTCCTTCGTCCGTCCAATGCCCGTCGGCGGCAAAATGTCCTTCAAAGGCTTCATCCAAAGCTTCTTCGTCACGCGTGACGAAAACTTGGCGTTGCCGCCCGATTTGGCGCAGGCAGTCAGTAATTTTGTTTTTTAAGATTGCAAACAGCCAGCTGCTCACTTGGGCGCCGCCTTTGAAACCCTCGGCCGCACGGTAGGCGGCAAGCATGGTTTCCTGTACGAGGTCTTCCGCCAAATCGGGGCGGTCGGGCAGCTGGATATGGGCAAAGCGCAGCAGCAGTTTGCGGGATTTGGCAAGCTCGGCATCAGTCAGTTCGGGTAGGGCCATAATGTATCAGTATGAAATGAATGATCAATATGTTTCTGATTTTACGCTGATACGGAAAGAGCATGCGATTGAATCTATAAACGATTTCAGTAGTTTTTTTGTTTCGCCAAAACCGACTGTACCCGTTTCAGACGGCCTTGATTTATGCCGCAACCAAAATGCCCTGTCCCCGCCAATCCGTCCATTTCTGCCTTAATGCGTCCTGCCAAGCGTTTTCAGACGGCATGAACTCTGCCAGCATGGTTTGCAGGCCGTTTAGGGAAGTGGGCGTTTCTGCCAGCGTTTCCAGCAATAATGCACCGAATCCATCAAGCGTTTGGTACATCACGTCATCTTCCTTATCGCGCCACACCAAAACAGCGGTTTCCGCCTCCTGCAATTCGTCCGTCACATCATACTGATAGCGGCGCACAAAAGCGGCAGGAGAAAGGGTGTAGGCCAAATCGTCTGAATCTGTATGGACTACTTGGCTGTCGGTTTGCGCGGTTTCGGCGAGCAGCTGGGTGTGTTCAAAGTCCATCAATGCCAAGAGGTCGTCTGAAAGCGGCAGGCTTTGGCAATATTGGAGGAACTCGCCGGGGATTTCTTGAAAATAGGGCGTTTGGGCGCGCGCGTCGCGGACGAAACCTTCTTTCAGACGGCCCCATTCTTCGCTGTCAAAGTATTGCAGCGTTTCGGTATAACAGCGGTCGATAAAGCTGTAGATATTGTTGCGTATCAGTCGGATATAGACGTTCAACCGCTCTTGCGGCAATCCGTCTGCGGCTTTGCCTTCGCGTATGGCTTGGGCAAAGCGATGTTGGTATTGGGCGGAGGTTTCAGGCTGCACGGCGGTATTCCTTTCCGGCACGCGTTTGATAGTCGGCGATTTTGGCGACTTCGGCTTCGAGTTCGGCAAAAGGCGGAAAATTGAAATCGCGTTCCAATAGGGTGGGCGGAATCGTCGGCAGCTTGGCATAGGCCAGTTCGAGCAAATCCCAAACGGTCGGCAAAACTGCGGCGCCGTGGGTATCAATCAACAATTCCGGCGTTTCCACGTCGTGTCCGGCAATGTGGATATAGCAGACGCGCTCTGCGTCAACGTTTTCCAAAAAGGCTTCGGGCGACAACAGGCCGTGATTGACGGCGTTGACGTAAATATTGTTCACATCGAGATGAATGCCGCAGTCGGCTTCGCGTGCAACAGCATTGAGGAACTCGACCTCATTCATTTCGGCAAGCGGGGAATGCAGGTAGTAGGAGGTGTTTTCCACAGCAATACGGCAGCCCAACCGGTCTTGCACTTCGCGGATACGGCGCGCGGTATGTTGCACCATTTCTTCAGTGAAGGGCAGCGGCAACAAATCGTAAAGATGACCGCCGTCGTGGCAGTAGCTTAAATGGTCGGAGAAAAACGTGCAGTCATAACGGCGCATCATTTCTTTGATGCCGTCTATCAAGTCGGTATCCAGCAGGGCTTGTCCGCCCAACGACATGGATAATCCGTGCAACGCCAGCGGCAGCCGTTCCGCCACGCGGTCAAACTGTTTGCGTGCCCTGCCGCCCATTTTCAGCCAGTTTTCGGGGGCGGCTTCGATAAAGCGTATCGGGCTGTCGTCTGAAAGCGAGAGGAAGTCTTCCGCCAAGTCGCGGCGGTAGCCCAAGCCTGCATATTGAATCATGGTAATGTCCTGTTATGGTGCCGTATGAACGACAAAGTCGCATTTTCGTTTATAAAATGCGACTTTGTTAAAGGTATATTGCAGGATTATTTAGAACCGCATTTACCTTCGCCGCATTTGCCTTCTACTACTTTGGCAGCTTTGGCTTTAGATGCTTTGCCTTTTTTAGCGTGAGTTTTTTCCACGGTTGAACCGCATTTGCCTTCGCCACATTTGCCTTCGCTTGCTTTAGAAACAGCGCTTGCACCGCATGAACCTTCACCGGCTTTAACCGCACCGCAAGAGCCTTGAGCAGATTTTTGAACACCTGCTTTGCTGCTTAACGGTTTATCAGCGGCAACAACGCCGGCAGCCAGAGACAGGGACAGTGCACCGGCCAAAGCAGCAGCTACATTTTTTTTCATTTTAACTTCCTTTTAAAAATATGGGTTTAAATAAATCAAGGGATAATATCGGGCATTTAAAGTCGGCCCGCGACCGTGAATCATTAAAGAAAATGCTTGATGCGGCAACAGCGTTTCTTCAGCAGGGCATCCAAAGACAGACCGCCTGCGCCCTGCAATAGGACAGGAAATAAAACCACCAAATAAATCAGTGCCATTTTATAACCGTTGTCGCACACATTGTACCCCAAGCCGGCATGTACCGCAGACCATGCGACAGCCGTTACGACCATCAATCCCAGCGCGGACAGCCGCGTTGCCAAGCCGACGATAAGCAGCGCAGGCAAAACCAGTTCCGCCCACATGGCCAAATTCCAGTTGACCGTATCCGGCAACAAATTGAACGGAAAGGGAAATTGACTGTTGATATCTGCAAACCAGTTTTCCCCGTTCCATTTTTCCAGGCCGGACTCAAGAAATTCATACGCGGCAAAAAGCCTGAGTGCCAACAAACCGAAAGCAGTCTGCCAAGAGGGGTTGGATGAGGTGTTCATTTATTTTCCTTATCGATGTGTGTCAAATGGGCTGGGACGAAAAATCAATCGGCACCATCCCATCTTTCATGCCTGTTTAGACGTAACGGCCTCAAAAAACTGACACATTCAATACAAATATTTTCTTATTCATTGTTTTATAAAGATTAAAAATTCAAAAAGGCCGTCTGAAACACCATGCTTGATTGGGTTTCAGACAGCCTTTAACGATAAACCGCGATCAATTAATCCGCTTGTTTGCACAATTCGACAATTTCTGCACCATATTTGTCGGTTTTCTCCTTATTCATGCCGTGGATTTCCGCCAGCTCTGCCAAATCTTGCGGCCGTCGGGCGGCAATGGCACGCAAGGTGACTTTGCTGCATATCTGATAGGCTTCAAGGCCTTCATGGCGGGCAGTATCGATGTTCCACTGAAGCAGACGGCGCATCAATCGGCGTTTGCGTTTGTCCTCTTCGCTCAGGCCGTCTGAAAACGGGCGGCAGATGTTTAAAATACCCTCGCCGTATTGTTCGATACGTTTTTCGCCTAGTTTATACACGCCCAAAAGGTCGATGGGTTCGGCAGGCGTATTGGTCAGCAAGTCGTCCATGCTTTCGTTGGAGAATACCGTCCCCAGCGTTACTTGATCGGCACTTGCCTGCTGCTCTCGCCAAGTTTCCAAAGCCTGTTTTAAGGCCTGTTCGCGCTCGCCCAAGCTGGGGATAACTTGTGCGCTGCCTGTGGAAACCGTACCGGCTTCGGCTGTTTCGCAAACGTTGAGTATTTCCAAACCGAATTTATTGATTTTCGCCTCGCCCAAGCCGTAGATTTGATGTAAATCTTCCAAACTTCGGGGCATTTTTTCGACAATATCGCGCAGGGTTTTGTCGCCGCAGACCACATAGGCCGGCACTTCTTCTGCCCGGGCACGTTGTTGCCGCCACTGGCGCAATGCCTGCCACAAACGCTCTTCGCGCTCGGTACGCAACCAATCGTCTTTCGGCTTTTGAGTGGCCGTTTTTTCACGGCGCAGGGGGCGCAGCATGACTTCAGTTTCGCCCTTGAGGACTTGTTTGGCCGCGTCGGTCAGCTGCAAGGCTTGATGTTGCTCGACATTAACGGTGAGATAGCCCAGGCTGATGCACTGGCGGATGACGCTGCGCCATTCCTTGTCGGTCTGTTCGCTGCCGATGCCGAATGTGGATAACTTGTCATGGCCGTTGCGCTGTATCCAATCGTCGCTTTTACCGCGCAAAAGGTTGGTGATGTAACCGGCGGCAAAGCGTTGTCCGGCGCGGTACACGCAGCTGAGTAATTTTTGCACCAACACCGTACCGTCAAACCGCACGGGCGGATGCAGGCAGTTGTCGCAATGACCGCAGGGTTCGGATTCTTCGCCGAAATGTTTGAGCAGCAGTACGCGGCGGCAGGCGGCGGTTTCGCAGACGGAAAGCATGGCATCGAGTTTTTGCATTTCGATTTGCTTTTGCACCTCGTCGCTGTTGCCTTCGGCAATCCGTTCGCGCAGCAACACCCAATCGTTCAAGCCGTAACACAGCCAGCTCACGGCAGGCAGCCCGTCTCGGCCGGCGCGCCCCGATTCTTGATAGAAATGTTCGACACTCTGGGGCATATCGAGATGGGCGACAAAGCGCACGTCGGGTTTGTCTATGCCCATGCCGAACGCCACGGTCGCCACCACGATAATATTGTCTTCATGCGTAAAGCGGCGTTGGTTTTCCTCGCGCACGTCCATGCTCAAACCGGCATGATACGGAATCGCCTCCAAGCCGTTTTCACACAAAAACTGCGCCACATCCTCAACTTTTTTGCGGCTTAAGCAATACACAATGCCGCTTTGCCCATGCATCTGCTTGCGAATAAAATCCAGCAATTGTTTTTTGCCATTATTTTTTTCGATAACCTGATAATAAATATTCGGACGGTCAAAGCTGGAGATAAATTCGGGCGCACTGTCCAAGTGCAGATAATGCTTGATGTCGGCACGCGTAGCCGCATCGGCGGTAGCGGTCAAGGCGATGCGCGGGATGTTCGGATAGCGTTCGGCAAGCATGCCGAGTTGTTGATATTCAGGGCGGAAATCGTGTCCCCATTGGCTGACGCAATGCGCCTCATCAATGGCAAACAGGCTGATGGTTTGTTGGTCGAGAAAACGCAAAAAGCGGTCGGTAACCAAGCGTTCCGGAGCGACATAAAGCAGTTTCAGACGGCCTTGGGCAAGCTTGTCGGCAATCTCACGCGCCTCATCTGCCGATGTGCTGCTGTTGACTGCCGCCGCTTCAATCCCGGCCACATGCAGACTGGCCACTTGATCGTTCATCAACGCAATCAGCGGCGATACGACAACCGCCACGCCTTCTCGCATCAGCGCCGGAATCTGGTAACACAAAGACTTGCCCCCGCCCGTCGGCATCAGCACCATCAAACTCTCGCCGCCGGCCAAAGCATTGACAATAGCCTCCTGCTTGCCACGAAATTCGGGATAACCGAATACTTCGTGCAAAATCTGTTTGGCGGTCGGCTGAGACATAATGGTTCCGTAGAATAGGGGAAAGCGTTATTTTAACGGTTTTACACCCGCGTATGTGCGGAACATTTTTCCGCCGCTTTTTCAGACGGCCTGAAATTCAAATCTATTCAATTTATTTAATTTTAAATAAAGATTTGTTTCATTTTGAATAAAATATATAAAGGCCGTCTGAAACCTGATATTAGGGTTTCAGACGGCCTTTCAAAAATAAAATCTTTAGGCTTTTTTGACAAACTCAGATTTCAAGTTCATCGCGCTGCCATCGATTTTGCAACCGATATTGTGGTCGCCTTCTTGCAGGCGGATGCCTTTGACTTTGGTGCCTTGCTTGATGACCATAGAGCTGCCTTTGACTTTCAAATCTTTAATCAAAACAACCGTATCGCCATCTTGCAAGACCGCGCCGTTGGCATCTTTGACTTCCAAAGCATCATCGCTTGCAGCCGCAGCATCGGCCTCGTTCCACTCATGGGCGCACTCAGGGCAAACGTATTGAGCGCCGTCTTCGTAAGTGTATTCGGAATGGCATTTCGGGCAGGGAGGTAGGGACATGGGGTTTCCTTATAAATATGATAAAAGAAGCGTAAAACGCAAATAATACAATGTCTAAATTATTGCTTCGCCTTGCTGCCGCCTGCACCGTAAACGGCATTCCAAGCCGCGTCCAACATCTGGCCGGCCTGTTGCAACTTGGCATTTTGCTGCTCTTTCTGAGCCAAGGCCGTTTGAATTTCGCCTTTCAAACGGTCAATATCAGATTGCGCTGCCTGCAAACGGCGCTGCGCACTTTCCAAATCGCTTTGCAGGGAAATGATTTTGCTGTCGTTGCTGTTTTGCTCATGCAAAGCGGCACGGTAAACCGATTGGACGGACAACAAACGGTCTTCCGCCTCACCGGCATACGCGGCGGCGGCGGATAACATCATCAGGGCAAGTAAGGTTTTTTTCATGGGTTTTCCTTTAAAGTTGTTTGATTTGTAAAGTAAAGCGCAGAGCCGATTTTTCAGCCGCCAAGTACATAATAGGCTTGTTGGTCTTTGTTCTTGATGGTTTATTTTATCCAATCCGGACATTCAGGCTGCTGATAAAAGTTAATTCAATCAACTGTTGCAGCAGGCAGGTCGCTATTATTTTCTCATATTATTCTCTGCCTTATTCCATTATTTTCTGGTTTTATTAGAAAAGGCCGTCTGAAAACTTGGTATCCCCAGTTTTCAGACGGCCTTTTATTATTCATGCCTTACGAACGTATCCGTTTCAACACTTCTTCTTTGCCGATCAATGCCAACACGGCATCGACGCTGGGGGTTTTCGCCGTGCCGCAGACGGCGAGGCGCAGGGGCATGCCGAGTTTGCCCATTTTGATGCCTTCTTCGTCGCAGAAGGGTTTGAACAGGTCGTGGATGGCTTCGGCATTCCAGTCTTCCAAACCTTCGAGGCGTTCGGCAAAGCGCAGCATACGGGCGGCAGCTTCGTCGTCCCAGTGTTTCTGCACGTCTGCTTCGGCAGGCGTTTGTTTGACGTAGAAGTAGAGGCACTCGTCGGCGAGGGTGTTCAGGTCTTGGGCGCGGTCTTTGATCAGTGCCAACACGTCTTCCAACGCAGGTTTTGCCGTGTCGTAAATGTCGCGCAGGGCGAGGCGGGGTTTGACGAGTTCGGCAAGTTTTTCGTTGGCGGTGATTTTGATGTGTTCGCCGTTGATCCAGTAGAGTTTTTTCAAGTCCATACGGCTGGGAGACGGGGAAACGTCTTTCAAATCAAACCATTCGATGAATTGTTCCATCGTGAAGAACTCGTCGTCGCCGTGCGCCCAACCCAAACGCGCCAGATAGTTGAGCATGGCTTCGGGCAGGATGCCCATTGCACCGAAATCGGTAATAGCAACGGTATCACCGCTGCGTTTGGAGATTTTTTTGCCTTGTTCGTTAAGAATCATCGGCAGATGGCCGTATTCGGGCAGGTTTGCGCCGATGGCTTTTAAGATGTTGATTTGTTTCGGAGTGTTGTTCACATGGTCGTCGCCGCGGATAACGTGGGTAACGCCCATGTCGTAGTCGTCCACGACGACGCAGAAGTTGTAGGTCGGCGTGCCGTCGGCGCGGGCGATAATCAGGTCGTCGAGCGCTTCGTTGGGAATGGAGATTTCGCCTTTGACCAAGTCCGTCCACTGGGTAACGCCGTCCAAAGGCGTTTTGAAGCGGACGACAGGTTGCACGTCGGCAGGGATTTCGGGCAGGGTTTTGCCTGCTTCGGGGCGCCAGCGGCGGTCGTAAGTCGCCGTGCCTTCTTTTTCGGCTTTCTCGCGCATGCCTTCCAACTCTTCTTTGCTGCAATAGCAGTAGTAGGCATGGCCTTTTTCTAAAAGTTCGGCAATGACCTCTTTGTAGCGGTCGAAACGGCGAGTTTGGTAAACGACGTTGTCGGCGTTGTCGTAGTTCAGGCCGACCCATTTCATGCCGTCGAGGATGATGTTGACGGATTCGGCGGTGGAACGCGCCAAGTCAGTGTCTTCGATACGCAATAGGAATTCGCCTTTGTGATGACGGGCAAACGCCCATGAAAACAAGGCGGTGCGCACACCGCCGATGTGCAGGTAGCCGGTGGGGCTGGGGGCGAAACGGGTTTTGACGGTCATGATGGCTCCAAAGTCTTTGAAAACAGGTATTTTACTTTTTCGGCGTGGTTTAAACAATGTAAGGCCGTCTGAAAATAATGTTGGCGCAGAAGGACCGTCTGGGACTTTTCTCCTGAAAACAAATCAAATATAATGATAATTATTTCTTTTAAAGGATCCGCTCATGAACAAACGCGCTTTATTTGCCGCCCTCGCCCTCCTGCCCCTTTTTGCCCAAGCCGAAATCAAAACTATCAAAGATGTATTGGGACGCGAAGTCAAAGTCGATGTCCCTGTCAAACGCGCGGTTTTGGCGTTTTACTATCCCGACTATATCGCGGTAACGGGCGCGGACAAATTTAAAAACGTCATCGGCATTTCGCGTGAGTTTTGGGAGAAATTCAATCCCGGCAGCTGGGCGATGTTCAAACAGAAGCTGCCTACGCTGCAAAACATTGCGGACATCGGCAACATCAACACCGGCACGTTTTCACTGGAGAAAACGCTCGCGCTCAAGCCGGACGTATTGATTCTGGCCGACTGGCAGTATAAGGCCATCGCCACCCATCTGCCGCGCATTAAAGCGGCAGGCATACCCGTCGTCGTGGTCGATTTCAACGCCGAAACCGTCGCGCGGCACACGCGCAGTGCGGAAATTTTCGGCGAACTCAACGGTACGCAGGCGCGCGCCCAAAAAATTGCCGCCGAATACGCCCGAGGCATTGCCGACATCCAAAAACGCGTCGCACGCGCCAAGCAGTCCAAACCGAAAATCTATATCGAGTTCGGCGACAAAGGCCCGTCCGAATACAGCTACACCTTCGGCAAAGATATGTGGGGCGCGATTGCCGACACAGCAGGCGGCAACAATATCGCCGCGCCTTACGTTAAAAACTGGGGACCGATAAACCCTGAAAAATTCCTGACGGCCAAACCCGACGTCATCGTCATTTCGGGGACGGAAAACGGCCATAAAGACAAGCCTGACATTATGGCGATGGGCATAGGCATCAGCCAGGCCGATGCGCAACGCCGCCTGGCCGGATTTGTCAAACGCAAAGGCTGGGCAGACATTCCTGCCGTCAAAAACAAACGCGTTTACGGCATCTACCACACCGCCTCCCGCTCGCTCGCCGATTTGGCCAGCGCGCAATTTATCGCCAAAACCCTGTATCCGCAGCAGTTTGCCGACATAGACCCAAACAAGACCTATCTGGACTTCTACCGCAAATACCTGCCCGTCGTGCCGGACGGTACGTTTTACATCCAATTGAAATAGCGGCTGCAAAAATCATAGGCTCAGGCCGTCTGAAGATTCAGACGGCCTGAGCATGCTATGCCCATAAAGATTTAATGAGTATAATTACTGTTCTTTCAACAAAATTACTGGGTACGTATGAACGGACAAAACCAAATCGGCCATCAGCAGGCTCCTGTTGTAAGCGTCAAAGAATGGTTGCTAACAAACTTGATTATGATGATTCCGCTGGTCAATCTGATCATGATGCTTGTGTGGGCATTCAGCTCAAACACCAATCCGAATAAAGCCAATTATTTCAAGGCTGCCTTGATTCTGTTTGCCATCGTAATGGCAATTTATCTGGTGCTGGCTGTAGTCATTTTTGGCAGTATAGCTGCAAATCAATATCAATAAGTAAGCATACATTTAGGCCGTCTGAAACCTAAAAGGATTCAGACGGCCTTTTACATGGATTACCGAAGGCTCAACCACCTATCCAATTCCAAACGGCATCGCTCCATTTGCCGATACGGTAGAGAAACAAAGAATAGCTCTCCTGCATCAGGAACTTGGCTTTCTTGCTGCGCTCATCAAAGCGCGTGGTTGGGGTGGCGGAGAACTGCGCGTCTGACAAGCCCAAATCGGCGGCCATTTCTTCGGCGCGCGCCAAATGATAAGGGTCGCTGACAACGATAATGCTGCCGACTCCGTTGGTGTGCATGATGGGGATGATATTGCGCAGGTTTTCGTAAGTGTTGCGCGACGTGTTTTCAAACAGGATATTGTGCGCCGGTATGCCCTGCTTGAGCGCGTATCGGCGCCCCACTTCGGCTTCGGTCATAAATCCTTTTTTGGGTGTCCCGCCGGTGAAAATGATTTTGCCGACCCGATGGCTTTGGTAGAGCGTGATGGCATGGTTGATGCGCTCACGGAATACCGGCGACGGGCGTTTGTCCCACGCCGCCGCACCTAACACCACCGCCGCATCGGCATGAGCGTCCTTCGGCAAGGTTTGCAAACCTGTCCGGTAAATCTGCCATGTGCCGGTCAAAAAAATACCGCACACCAGCAAAACGCTCAAAGCAAGGCCGCGAAACAGGTAATATCGCAGGCCATTGCGGCTTTTAAGCAGGGAAATCATCTTCAGACGGCCTTATCCAACCCCATCAGCCGAGTAGGGCGGCAATGTTTTCCAACGGACGGCCGATGGCTGCGCGCGTAGGCGTTACCAAAACGGGACGCTCGAGCAGGGCAGGGTGTTCGGCGATTGCCTGAAGCAGGGCGGCATTGTCCAAATCGGGATTGTCCAAACCCAATTCTTTATACAAATCGTCTTTCGTGCGCATCATGCCGCGCACTGATTCGATACCGAGTTTGGCAAACATATCCTGCAAAGTCGCCAAATCGGGCGCGGTATCCAGATATTTGACCACGTCGGCGGCAACGCCTTTTTCTTCGAGCAAAGCCAGCGCGGCACGCGATTTGCTGCAACGCGGGTTGTGATAAAGTGTGAATTCAGACGGCATGAAAGTCTCCGTATTATTGCAAAATCATTCGATGATGGCGGTTATTATCGTCTGCAACTGATTTTTACTCAAACTTTTTACCTGATATCTTGATATGAATCGGTAGGCATACCCACCAAACCGTTTTACAATAAACCCCATTTCGATTTGCAACCTCAAGGATACAACCATGAAAGCCTTAACCGCCCTTCTCTTGTCCGCCACCGTTTTTACCGCTGCGCCGGCCTTTGCCGCCGAAGAAACGGCAGGTTGGCAGGACAACAAACCGCAAAGCCTGGAGTCACTCAAAGCCCCCGTGCGCGTGGTCAACCTTTGGGCAACCTGGTGCGGCCCCTGCCGTAAAGAAATGCCCGCCATGTCGGCATGGTACAAAGCTCAGAAAAAAGGCAGCGTCGATATGGTCGGCATCGCGCTGGATACGACCGACAACATCGGCAAGTTCCTGAAACAAACGCCGGTCAGCTATCCAATTTGGCGTTACACCGGCGCCAACAGCCGCAACTTCATGAAAGCCCACGGCAACAACGTCGGCGTATTGCCCTTCACTGTCGTCGAAGCGCCGAAATGCGGCTACAAACAAACCATCACCGGCGAAGTCAACGAAAAAAGCCTGACCGCCGCCGTGAATTTGGCCAAAACCAAATGTAAATAAAACAGCGGATAAGGTGCTTAACCTACGCTGATACCGAGGCCGTCTGAAACCCAATCGTTCAGACGGCCCTTTTTCAAACCATATTGCTTTGTGTTGCAAACCGGCAGTGTCTCCACAGGCAGAACCGAGGTTTCACTATCAAAAAGCAGCCGAAATATTTATAATCTGTGAATATCCCCATTTTTTCAGACGGCATGTTGCCCTATCGATGACGCCGGCCGTCTGACTCCCTATTTTCAGGAAAACCCATGATCCGTTTCGAACAAGTTTCCAAAACCTATCCCGGCGGTTTCGAAGCCCTGAAAAATGTCAGTTTCCAGATTAACAAAGGTGAGATGATTTTTATCGCCGGCCATTCGGGCTCGGGCAAATCCACCATTTTGAAGCTGATTTCAGGCATTACCAAGCCTACCAAAGGCAAGGTTTGGTTTAACAATCAAGACCTCGGCACCTTGAGCGACAATCAGATCGGCTTTATGCGCCAACATATCGGCATTGTCTTCCAAGACCACAAAATCCTCTACGACCGCAATGTCTTGCAAAACGTTATCCTGCCTTTGCGGATTAGCGGCTACCAGCCGCGCAAAGCGGAAGAGCGCGCGCGTATTGCGATTGAGAAAGTCGGCTTGAAAGGCCGCGAAAACGATATGCCCATCGCTTTGTCCGGCGGCGAACAACAACGTTTGTGCATCGCGCGCGCAGTGGTTCACCAACCCAGTCTGCTGATTGCCGACGAGCCGTCCGCCAGCCTCGACCGCGCCTATGCGCTGGATATTATGGAATTGTTCAAAACCTTCCATGAAGCAGGCACGACCGTGATCGTTGCGGCGCACGATGAAACGCTGATGGCGGATTACGGCCACCGCGTCTTGCGCCTGCAGAAAGGACGCCTCGCATGAGCATGATTCATTACATCTCGTTACACGTCGAATCGGCGCGCGCCGCGCTCAAAGAGCTTCTGCGCCAACCCATCGGCACGCTGCTGACCCTGCTCATGCTTGCCGTTGCCATGACCTTGCCGCTGTTTATGTATTTGGGTATCCAAAGCGGGCAAAGCGTATTGGGTAAACTCAACGAATCGCCACAGATTACGGTTTATATGGACACTGATGCAGCAAGTTCTGATGCCGATACGGTGAAAAACCTGCTCCAGCGCGACAGCCGTATCGATAAAGTCCGCTTTATCAGCAAGCAGGAAGGTTTGGAAGAATTGCAAACCAATCTCGACCAAAACCTCGTTTCCATGCTCGATGGCAACCCATTGCCCGACGTCTTTATCGTTACACCCGACCCTGCCACTTCTCCGGATCAGATGCAGGCCATCTATAAAGACATTACCAAACTGCCGCGCGTCGAATCGGCAACCATGGATACCGAATGGGTACAAACTCTTTATCGTATTAACGAATTTATCCGCAAGATTTTGTGGTTCCTCTCGCTGACTTTGGGCATGGCCTTTGTCTTGGTGGCACACAACACCATCCGCCTGCAAATCCTCAGCCGCAAGGAAGAGTTGGAAATCACCAAGCTGTTGGGTGCGCCCGCTTCCTTCATCCGCCGCCCTTTCCTTTATCAGGCAATGTGGCAGAGTATTTTCTCCGCCGCCGTCAGCTTGGGTTTGTCGGCTTGGCTGCTGGCCGAAGTACGGCCGCTGGTGGACGCGATTTTCAAACCCTACGGTCTGAACATCGGCTGGCGTTTCTTCACATTTAGCGAAGTGTCGCTGGTATTCGGCTTCGTCATCGCGCTGGGCGTATTCGGCGCATGGCTGGCCACCACGCAACACCTCTTAGGCTTCAAAGCCAAAAAATAAGCCTTGGCAAACAGGCCGTCTGAACCATTCAGACGGCCTGAAATCTTATCCTTTCGCAACTTAAACAAACCTTGTGAAAATTTAATACTGCCAAATCTAACAGCAAGGGCATAATCCCTTATAATTGATGGTCTATTATCCATCTCATTTTATTTGTGCGGCATAAACCGTGCAGACAAATAACGAAAGACATCCTGTGGACAAACTCAAAATCTCTGCCAACGGCCCCCTCAACGGCGAAATCATCGTATCCGGCGCAAAAAACGCCGCCCTGCCGCTGATGTGTGCCGGTCTGCTGACTTCCGGCACTTTACGCTTGAAAAACGTACCCATGCTCGCCGACGTCAAAACCACCCAAAAACTGCTGCAAGGCATGGGCGCACGCGTTTTGACCGACAACATCTCCGAATTTGAAATCAACGGCGGCACCGTCAACAACACCTGCGCACCTTACGAGCTGGTAAAAACCATGCGCGCATCCATCTTGGTTTTGGGCCCGACCCTCGCCCGCTTCGGAGAAGCCCAAGTCAGCCTGCCCGGCGGCTGCGCCATCGGTTCGCGCCCGGTTGACCAACACCTCAAAGGCCTCGAAACCATGGGGGCGGAAATCACCATCGAACACGGTTACGTCAAAGCCAAAGGCCGTCTGAAAGGCACGCGCGTTACCATGGATGTCGTAACCGTCGGCGGTACCGAAAACCTGCTGATGGCGGCCACGCTTGCCGAAGGCACCACCATCCTCGAAAACTGCGCCATCGAACCCGAAGTCGTCGATTTGGCCGAATGCCTCGTCAAAATGGGCGCAAAAATCAGCGGCATCGGTACAGCAACCATGACCATAGAAGGCGTAAAAGAGCTGCACGGCTGCGAACACAGCGTCGTTCCCGACCGTATCGAAGCCGGTACCTTCCTCTGCGCCGTTGCCATGACCGGCGGCAAAGTCGTCCTGCGCAATGCCGCCCCCAAAACCATGGAAGTTGTGTTAAACAAACTGACCGAAGCCGGCGCCATCATCGAAGCAGGCGACAACTGGATTTCCATCGACATGCAGCAACGCCCCAAAGCCGTCGACATCCGCACCGTCGTCCACCCAGGCTTCCCAACCGACATGCAGGCGCAGTTTATGGCCATGAACGCTATTGCCGAAGGCAGCAGCCGCGTGGTGGAAACCATTTTTGAAAACCGCTTCATGCACGTTCCCGAACTTAACCGTATGGGCGCAGACATCACCACCGAAGGCAACACCGCCTACATCAAAGGCGTGGAAAAACTCTCCGGCGCCGTCGTGATGGCAACCGACCTGCGCGCCTCCGCCAGCCTCGTCATGGCCGGTTTGGTCGCAGAAGGCGAAACCATCGTCGAACGCATCTACCACCTTGACCGCGGCTATGAATACATCGAGAAAAAACTCGGCGGCGTAGGCGCAAAAATCGAACGCGTACGCGGTTAATCCCATACGCTGCCGATAAATAAAAGGCCGTCTGAAAACAAAATCTAGCAAACACGCTATGCTTGTTTTCAGACGGCCTATCTACTTGTGAAATAAAAAGCAGGTAACTAAGATAAGAAATAGGATTTTTCGATTAGTAAACACTCAGAAAACCCACCTTCCAATCTTTTCAAAATTAATCTGATTTATATAAACAGCATCATTAAAGCAGTAGAAAAGCCGATAATTATCCACTACTAATCCTCCATATAATCAATATACATTATGAATGATTCATCACACACAACAAAGAAACGGATAACCCGTTATGGCCATAAACTATGTTTCTTTATTGCCATTTTCATTTGGATTTGTTCCTTATTTCAAAATGTATTTACTTTTGGAAAAGAAGGACAATATGAGGGATTTTTTGTTCTAATTATTGGAACAATATTTGGACCTGGTTTAGGACACATTGGATATTTTGCTGTTTATGCAAATTATATTTGGTTCATTTTAATATTCATATCTCTTATCCGACCGCAAGCAAAAAAATTTATCTTTACTTTGCATGGATTATTATGGGTTGTGGCGCTACTTACATTTACCTTAAACGAAGTAATTGTGAATGAAGCAGGAGGACATGCAAAACCAACTTACGGATTAGGATTGTATTTATGGTTTACAGCGTTTTTATTGACAACCATCGCAGAATTTCTAAAACAGCGTATTTATCAAAATTTGAAAGAAAATACAAAAAGAATAAAGTAACAACAAATACTCCTGTATACTTTGAATCAAGATTCAAAATCTCATTGTAGAAGGAAGCCTTATGAAACCTTTTATCTTGCTATTCGGTCTCTGTGCCGCTTTATCATTAACCGCCTGCAACAAGGAGAAAAACGTGTACGAAGAATATGGCTTTAAAGAATCGGATTTCCCCACCTATAAACTGCCGAAAGGAGATGCTCCTCCAAAGGATGTCAAAATTAACCCAAACCGTAAAGAACATTATCAAGCTGTGGTTAAAATTAAAGATGCGCCTCTAGCTTTCCAAATTGTGACGGGAGATGAACTTTACCAATCGGAAAACTGTAAATATGTAACCAATCGTTGGGTAGGTGCGACAACGTGGCCTCAATACCGAAAAAAACTGGAGTTGACTAAAATTGATAATAATACATATGCTACAGACTTTTATTCGGATACTCCTTTAGATGAAGATTACTATGGGGAAGGCGTATGTAAATGGCAGTTTTTAAGTGCTGCCATAGTAATGGAACCAACAGGAAAAGATAAGCGAGAAACAGCTTTGATTGTCCGTATTGATTCGGAAGATTTAAAAAAACTGACTGCGCAAAATCCTGAATTAATCGTTAAGCATGAATATCAGAAAAGTAATTTTCCAATAGCAAAAGATTTGAATTTTGAAGATGGTTGGTCTGATGATGGTAGCTCTATAAAGAGTGGATTAGTTGTCGCTCCAGAAGATAAATTTTCAGTTGAATTGATATTGAGAAAGGTTGAAAAATGAGAGCATTGAATAGTCAGGATTTTGCCCTGCTGTCTGATCACATTTATGGGAAGAAAGATAAAAACGATGAAGTAAAACTAGTTTTTGATAACGAAAAAAATAAAGAAATAACTTTAAACGGTATTAAATATGCTGTCGAGAAAATCAGTGACAATCCCAAAAATGGTTATTTTGGTGCCATTTACCGTCGCTTAGACACCAACGAGTTAGTAGTCGTCCACAGAGGTACGGAGTTTGAAACACGCCAAGACCGAGAAGCCGATATGCGCATGGTCAAAGATCATACTAACCCACAATATAACGATGCAAAATTATTGACACAAGAAGCCGAAAAATTAAAAAACGGAAAATATAAGAATGCCTCAATCTATCAAACAGGTCATTCACTAGGAGGAGCACTTGCCCAGTTATGCGGTAATCGTTATGGTCAACGCACCGAAACTTTCAATGCCTTTGGTGCAGCAGGCTTGAAAGAAGCTCTCCCAATCAATCCTTTGGCAGACAGATTAATCATCAATCACCGCATGGGTGGAGACTATGTCTCGTCTGCAAGCAATCATTTAGGCAGGAGTATTTTGTATACTACAAAAAACGAAGTAGATAATCTGCGTAAAGGCGGCTTTAACACACAAGATCCGTCAGATGACAAATTTTTGGCCAATGCAGGTTTCAGAATGCCTTCAAGTTGGGGTAATTGGGGTAGTGCATCAGATTTATATACTTCTCATGCTGTTAGCAATTTTACGCACGAACATGGTTTGTCTGTTTTATCCCCAAAATCCCCTGCTCATAAACTAGCTGAAAATAATATGGCAATGATTGGGCGGTTTAACAATTATGTAAAAGAAGAAATTCGCAAATCCCCTGATAAATTTGAAAAATATATCAATCTTGCAGACCGTTTTATTGCAGAAAACCAACCGCAGTATTCAAATCCATATGAACAACAGGATCGTCCTCAATACGCCTTTTTAGATCTGCAAATAAATGCTAGCAAACTACAAAACTTTTCCCCTGAAAATCAAAAGTTCTTCAATACTGCAATGGTGCACCTAACGACGTATCATAAGACAAACAATCTGCCTATTGATGAGAAAAAGCTGCAAAATTCCGCGATGGCACTTACCGCCTTGGCTCAGTCAAAAAATATCACTGATCTTACTTTATTTAGTGTAAAAAACGACCAGTATCTAATCGGGAACCGAAATCCTACATTAAATCTTGCCTCTATGGATATAGGACTATCTGCATCTATTCCCGTGGAAAAGAGCTTTAATCAAATTCAGCAAACGGCTGAATATGAAGAGCAACAGAAACAATTAGCGCAATCTCAATCGCGTGGAATGAGCATTGGGTAACAATCTTTCTGCCAAGTCTCAAAAGGCCGTCTGAAACACCGACAATCGGGTTTCAGACGGCCTTTGCGTATTGTTTTGCGGTATAATTCCCGACATCTTTATCCATTGTTTTCCCAAGCATAAACCATGACACGCAAAATCCTCGTTACCTCCGCGCTGCCCTATGCCAACGGCAGCATCCACCTCGGCCACATGGTCGAACACATCCAAACCGACGTTTGGGTGCGCTTTCAAAAACTGCGCGGCCACGAGTGCCACTACTGCTGCGCCGACGACACCCACGGCACGCCCGTGATGCTGGCCGCGCAAAAACAAGGCATCGCGCCCGAAGACATGATTGCCAAAGTGCGCGAAGAGCACATCGCCGACTTCACCGGCTTCCACATCGGCTACAGCAATTACTACAGCACCCATTCCCCTGAAAACAAACAGTTTTCCCAAGACATTTACCGCGCGCTGAAAGCCAACGGCAAGATTGAGAGCCGCGTCATCGAGCAGCTTTTCGACCCCGAAAAACAAATGTTCCTGCCCGACCGTTTCGTCAAAGGCGAATGCCCCAAATGCCACGCCCAAGACCAATACGGCGACAACTGCGAAGTCTGCGGCACGACCTATTCCCCGACTGAACTGATTAACCCGTATTCCGCCGTTTCCGGTGCCAAACCCGAATTGCGCGAATCCGAACACTTCTTCTTCAAACTCGGCGAATGCGCCGACTTCCTCAAAGCATGGACTTCCGGCAACAATCCGCACGACGGCAAGCCCCATCTGCAAGCCGAAGCCCTCAACAAAATGAAAGAATGGCTGGGCGAAGGCGAAGAAACCACCCTGTCCGACTGGGACATCTCCCGCGACGCGCCGTATTTCGGTTTCGAAATCCCCGACGCGCCGGGCAAATACTTCTACGTCTGGCTGGACGCGCCCGTCGGCTACATGGCCTCGTTTAAAAACCTGTGTGACCGCATCGGCGTCGATTTCGACGAATACTTCAAAGCCGACAGCCAAACCGAGATGTACCACTTCATCGGCAAAGACATCCTCTATTTCCACGCCCTGTTCTGGCCCGCCATGCTGCATTTCTCCGGCCACCGCGCCCCGACCGGCGTGTACGCACACGGCTTTTTAACCGTAGACGGACAAAAAATGTCCAAATCGCGTGGCACATTCATCACCGCCAAATCCTATCTGGAACAAGGCCTGAACCCCGAGTGGATGCGCTACTACATCGCCGCCAAACTCAACAGCAAAATCGAAGACATCGATTTGAACCTGCAAGACTTCATCAGCCGCGTCAACAGCGACCTTGTCGGCAAATACGTCAACATCGCCGCCCGCGCGTCAGGTTTCATCGCCAAACGCTTTGAAGGTCGTCTGAAAGACGTTTCAGGCAGCGCATTGCTGGCAAAACTCGCCGCCGAAAGCGACAACATAGCCGAGCAATACGAAAACCGCGAATACGCCCGCGCCCTGCGCGACATCATGGCATTGGCAGACGCCGTGAACGAATACGTCGATGTCAACAAGCCTTGGGAACTCGCCAAACAAGAAGGTCAAGACGAACGCCTGCACGAAGTATGCAGCGAACTCATCAACGCCTTCACCATGCTGACCGCCTACCTCGCCCCCGTGTTGCCGCAAACCGCCGCCAACGCGGCGCGTTTCCTCAATCTGGACGCGATTACCTGGGCGAACACGCGTGAAACCCTAGGCGAACACGCCATCAACAAATACGAACATTTAATGCAACGAGTGGAGCAAAAACAAGTGGACGATTTAATCGAAGCCAACAAACAAAGCATTCAGACGACCCCTGCGCCTGTTGAAGACAGCAAATACGAAAAAGTCGCCGAACAGGCAAGCTTCGACGACTTCATGAAAATCGACATGCGCGTCGCCAAAGTATTGAACTGCGAAGCCGTCGAAGGCAGCACCAAACTCCTGAAATTCGACCTTGATTTCGGTTTTGAAAAACGCATCATCTTCTCCGGCATCGCCGCGTCTTATCCCAATCCCGCCGAATTGAATGGCCGCATGGTCATCGCCGTCGCCAACTTCGCCCCGCGCAAAATGGCAAAATTCGGCGTATCCGAAGGAATGATTCTCTCTGCCGCCACAGCAGACGGAAAACTGAAGCTCTTGGATGTCGATGCGGGCGCACAGCCGGGCGACAAAGTGGGCTAAATGCTAAAAAGGCTACCTGAAATTTCAGGTAGCCTTTTTCTGATACGCTGCCCACTACTTCATTCTCAAGCAAGCTCACCAAAGGAATGAGCATGACAAACAAAACCTTCACCCTCCCGCTGCTGCTGGCCGCCCTCGCCGTGTCTGCCTGCGTTCGCGCCCACCCGAATGCCAGCCATTCCTCGCTAGCCAACGAATGCGAGCAGCTCGTCAAAGATACAGATACCTTAGCCACTGCCGCATACTGCTACCGGAAAAATCCAGAAGTATCTGTATATTTCAACGATTTATCCTTAACACTACTCTTTAACCATCCCAAAGCGGAACTTTGTCGCCGTCAATTACTCCAATCCCCGCAGAAGAACTACCGTCTAAACGCTGATCCAAACAAGCTCTGTGCCGACACGCGCACCGAACGCAACCGCCTGCGCCGACAAGTGGAAGCCTTTGCCGACAGCAAAATGGCCGAATACGCTGCCGCCGAGGCGCCCAAACGCGGTATCTCCGCCGCAGAACTGCTGCGCCAAACCCGCGCCGAGGAAGCCGCACGCCGTGCCAGAGTGGATGCCGCCATCCGACAGATAGAAGGCCGCTAAGCATCCGCCCCAAGCAAAAGGCTACCTGAAATTTTCAGGTAGCCTTTCTCTATGCTCCAGCGCCGATTTATTTTTGCTGCTGCGGCGCGGCCATCTGTTGCTGCCAGCGCTGCTGCATATCCTGCTCCAGCTGCGTTAGGTTGATGATGCCGACTGCAGCAAACAACAGCATCATCGCCATAGCCGTTACCATCAGGGCGCAGGAACTGGCAATATAGCCCAGCAACACCTGCCACAGCCGCACGCCGCAGAGGCGGGCATAGCCCATCACGCCCACGGCAAACGCCCAAGCCATCCAAACTTGCAGCAACAGTGCCAAACTGGGCACATACAAACCCAACAAGGTAGGCAAGTAGAGCACTTCAGTGAGCAGCGTGTAGCCCCACAAAGATTGCCGACGGCCGCCGGGCGCACCCATCAGCCGGGTCATCACGACGGTAAACACCGGCCATTTCACCAAATATAAGCACAATACAAACGCTATCATGCCATATTGCCCGTTTAAAACAGACGAGCGCACCGCAGTATTCACCGCAGCTACCATCACCAGCGCACCCAAGCAATCCAACAGCGGATAGGTATATTCTTCGGCAGGGCGCAATCGCAGCCGCATCAGGTTGGCGGCATCACTCATCAATCGGTACATGGCAAGCAATCGTTGGTTGTGAAAAGGCGGCATTATAGCGCCAAAGCCAAAGGCTACCTGAAAGCGGCAACGAAGTTACCCGTTTTTCAGGTAGCCTTTAATATCGCCCTGCCCTAGCGCGCCCGATAATCCAACACCGGCGCCGGGTAACCGTTGGTGTTCACTTCCGCCGCGGCCAGCCACGGGGCGTGGATGCTGCGGCTGTCGAGGTGTGCCAACTGCGGCAGATGGCGGCGGATGAATTGGCCGTCGGGGTCGAGTTTTTGCGACCACACCACGGGGTTGAAAGGCTGCCGCTCACCCCGCTTGCCGCCCAAGCCGGCAGCCAGCTGCCAGTTGCCGCTGTTGGCAGCTGGCTCGAAATCCAACAACTGGCGGGCAAACCAGCCAGCACCATCCTGCCAGCGGCCGCCCAGTACGCGGCAGAAAAAGGCGGCGCAGAAACGACGCAGGCTGTGCGGCAGCCAGCCGGTGTCGTGCAAGAGGCGCATGGCGGCATCGGCCAGCGGATAGCCGGTTATACCTTGCTGCCAAGCGGCCAGCAGCGCTTGGTTGGTCTGCCCGGCTGCGCGGTGTTCGGGCAGGCCTTGCTGCAGCACGTCGGGATATTGGCGGAAATAATGCCGCCAAAATTCGCGCCGCGCCAAAGCCTCGTGCCAGGCAGCGGCATCGGGCGTATTGCTAGCGGCCGCCCACGCCCGGCGCACCGACAGCGTGCCAAACACCAGATGCGGCGAGAGCTGCGAGCTGCCGTGTTGGGCGGGCAGGCTGCGCAACACGGGGTAGTACGGCAGACGCGGTAAAAACTCGGCCAACTGCCGCCGGGCGGCGGTTTCGCCGCCGGAAATGGTGAGCACGGCGCGGGGGACGGCAGGCAGCGCGGCAGTTTTCAGATTTTCAGGTAGCCTTTGCTGCTGCGCGGCCAAATCCGGCGGCGGCCAAGCCGGTGCTTGCCAAGCGGCATATTGTTCAACACACGCGGCCTGCCAGGCTACCTGAAACGCGGCAAAGGCCGGCTCGTTAAAATACGGCGCACGGATAAATTGGAAGGGCGGCTGCAACAGGCCGTCGGCCACGCTGTGTAGCCGGCAGCCCTGCTTTTCCAGCGCGGCGCGTAATGCGCCCTGCCCCGCCCCGTCGCTTGTACACACCACTTCCGCCGCGCAGCAATGTGCCGCCGTTTCGGCCACCGCCTGCACGGGGTTGCCTTCGCGCACATACAACGGAATACCGCACTCGGCCAGCCGCGCCTGCAAATCGCGCAGGCTCTGCCAAATAAAATAGCGCCGCCGCGCCGTGAGCGCGCCTTCGTTCGGCCACACATACAGGCCGAGCAACGGCCGGCTGAGGCGCGCGGCCGCTTGCAGGGCGGGTTGATCGTCGGTGCGCAGGTCGTGGCGGAACCAGACTAAGGTGGTGGGCACGCTCATTTTGCAGGGGTTTCCGGCATTTGTTCGGGGAAGCGGGAGCAGATGGCACGGCAGCCGGCTTGGTGCACCAATTCCGGCTCGAGCTTATTGAGGCAGTCGGTGTGGCCGAGCGGGCATTCGCGTTTGAAGCAGGGGCTGCACTCGAGATGCAGGCTCACCACCTGCGCGTGCGGGCTCAGGGGCGGGGTGTGCTCGGGGCTGGACGAGCCGTACACGGCGGCCAGCGGGCGGTCTAGCGCGGCAGCCAGGTGCATCAGGCCGCTGTCGTTGCACACCACGATTTGCGCCAGGGCAAGCAAATCGATGGCTTCGGAAAGGCTGGTGCGCCCGCACAAATTGATGCAAAGGCTACCTGAAAGCCGCTGCACTTCTTCGGCGGTTTCATGATCTTTGGCCGAGCCGAACAACCAAATCTGATGGCCTTCGGCGGCATAGCGTTTGGCCAGTGCGGCAAAATGGCGCGGCGGCCAGCGTTTGGCTGGGCCGTATTCTGCACCAGGGCAGAAGGCGGCAATCGGCCGGGCGTTGTCCAAACCGTGCGCCTGCATGGCCGCTTCGCTGGCGGCAGCGGAAACAGCGAGGCGCGGGAAATCGCCGGGGCGCGGCTCGAACGGCACGCCCTTCGGGTAGGCCAAGGCTGTGTAACGATCAACCATCAGCGGCAGCGCGGCCTTATCCAGCTTGCGGATGTCGTTGAGCAGCGGGTAGCGGCTCTCGCCCACATAGCCGGTGCGCTGCACGATGCCGCCGGCGCGGGCAATCAGCGCGGATTTAAACGAGCCGGGCAACACGATCACTTGGTCGTAGCCGTGCCGCGCCAGTTCTTTGCCCAACCGCCAGCGCTCGCGCAGCCGCAATGCGCCGTGGGCGAAGGGGTTTTCCAAAATCCGGTTGATTTCGGGCATGCGCTCGAACACGGCCATCGACCACTTGGGCGCGAATACGTCGATCCGGCAGCCAGGGTGGAGTTCGTGCAGGCGGCGGTAGAGCGGCTGCGTCATCACGCAATCGCCGATCCACGAGGGGGAGATGATGAGGATGTTTTTGGACATGGCGGGGA
>ERZ773090.169-NODE-169-length-60224-cov-10.4647_pt1 | contig 60224 bp, 48 predicted proteins | sample MGYA00580579_ERZ773090 | MGnify/ENA primary metagenome ERZ773090 (study PRJEB29015, sample SAMEA2738014) | human oral metagenome | biome: human oral; feature: human-associated habitat; material: dental | place: China | collected 2132 ... | reverse complement strand
CGTAATCGTCAGGGGTCTTATTGCTATTGCCCGGTAATTCTTTCCAGATGTCGTAAGCTGACTTACCAGCGTCACCTTTATCACCTTTGTCGCCCTTGTCACCTTTGAGGGATTTCACGTAATCGTCAGGGGTCTTATTGCTATTGCCTGGTAATTCTTTCCAGATGTCGTAGGCTGACTTACCAGCATCACCTTTATCGCCTTTGTCGCCCTTGTCTCCTTTGAGGGATTTCACGTAATCGTCAGGGGTCTTATTGCTATTGCCCGGTAATTCTTTCCAGATGTCGTAGGCTGACTTACCAGCGTCACCTTTATCGCCTTTGTCGCCCTTGTCACCTTTGAGGGACTTCACGTAATCATCAGGTGTCTTATTGCTATTGCCCGGTAATTCTTTCCAGATGTCGTAGGCTGACTTACCAGCGTCACCTTTATCGCCTTTGTCGCCCTTGTCACCCTTGAGAGACTTCACGTAATCGTCAGGGGTCTTATTGCTATTGCCTGGTAATTCTTTCCAGATGTCGTAAGCTGACTTACCAGCGTCACCTTTATCACCTTTGTCGCCCTTGTCACCTTTGAGGGACTTCACGTAATCATCAGGGGTCTTATTGCTATTGCCTGGTAATTCTTTCCAGATGTCGTAAGCTGACTTACCGTCTTTACCAGCGTCACCTTTATCACCTTTGTCGCCCTTGTCTCCTTTGAGGGATTTCACGTAATCGTCAGGGGTCTTATTGCTATTGCCTGGTAATTCTTTCCAGATGTCGTAAGCTGACTTACCGTCTTTACCAGCGTCACCTTTATCACCTTTGTCGCCCTTGTCTCCTTTGAGGGATTTCACGTAATCGTCAGGGGTCTTATTGCTATTGCCTGGTAATTCTTTCCAGATGTCGTAGGCTGACTTACCGTCTTTACCAGCGTCACCTTTATCACCTTTGTCGCCCTTGTCTCCCTTTAATCCGCTCTTTTCTTTTAGAACAACTACTTTAACAGGGACATCCGTTGTTGTTTTATCTGGATATGTCACACGGACAGTCGCGGTTTGAATACCAGGAGTGGTTACGTCTGGCACCTTACCCACAAAACTATAGGTCGTACCACTCGGCAAGGCTTCTTTATTACCAATCCCATCTTCAGGCTTAGCTGCTGTATTGACTTCAGTCACAATCACGTCAGAATGAGGAACGTACTTTTTATTTTGCTTGCGCGTATCTGTATATGTTTTGTAGACGGGTGGAGTTGGTGCTTTAGGCAGAGGGGAAAGTGATGGTTTTGAAGGAGGATTAAGGTTATTCTCAACTACTCCTGTAGCTTTGATATCTGAATTGAAACTTGCCCAAATAGCTTCTGAGCTTGAACCAAAACTTGCAGAAACACTATCTCCATCACCTGCTACACCAACTGTCGCTGCATAATATTCCTTACCCGAACCAGGATAGTCATATTCTTCTCCCTCATACTTAGAGCCTGAACGCTTCCTAGCATTATTATTTTCAGAAAAATATCTGTTATTATATTTTTTTATAGTTGAACCAGTAATCGACACTATTTCCCCAGAAAAATCTTGAGCATATTCGAAGCCTTCTTTGTTCGAAAAGTATTGTTCAATTTCTTGTTTGTCTTTTTCAAAGATTGACGGATCAATTGGTGACGAAGAATTATTATTCAAACTAGATAAAGAAAATAATGCAGGTTTCTGTTTAGAAAATGTTACAGGACTGCCATCTTCGTAATAAAATTTAGCAGTTAACTTTATCTTATCCATCACATTATTTAACGTCGAATAAAAACCCTTTGTAGGATCGTGATAAGCAGTCACGTCAACTGTACGGTCAGATTTATCCGATGAGACATAGGTTAATGTATAAACAACTTTTGTAATCTTTTTACCAGCATAGGAACTATTTTTTAAATTCGTGTAAGTTGCTGTTACTGACTCCCCCGATTTTAACGTATGAGTATTTCCTATCTCATTCTTCAAGTAGGTATTCCCCTTAATATCCTTCCGAACATTTGTCCCTCCTGTACTCTCCAACTTAGCCTCGGTTTCATTTTTGAACTGTAAATACTGTTCCCGAACTTCGCTAAGATAGCCTTCTTTATTTTTGTTTTCTTCCGCCTTTCTCAGTTCCTCTTTTTTACGTTGTTCATATGGCCAGTTTTGAGCTAGATATTCACTATAAGCCTTGTTATATGCTTCCTGCTTCGCCATATTATCAGACATCGTTTTTGAAAATTCTGCATAATAGCGTGCTATGTCCTGATCGTATTTTTCACGTAGCTTTTGATTCTCTTTGTCTATTTCTTCTTTTGAGGGATCTGGAACCTCCCTTTTGCTTCGTACTTTTGGATCAGCAGAAGTGAATACAGAGCGATTCTGATAATCGGTCATTTGGTTGCTGGACTTTACAGAGATCTCTGTGTCTTTTAATTGTTTATTAGAAACTTCTTTTTCAACTACAGCAGATTGTGGTGCTTTACTTTCTGAAGTGTTTACGGGTGCTGGTACAGGATTTTCTTTTACTTCTGTTTGAGGAGTATTTGTTGCAGAAGCAGGCGCTGCTTGTGTAGCTGGTTCTGCAATTTTATTTTCAACTGTTGCCGTCGAAGCTGCCTGCGATTCAGCATTAGCTGTTGTTCCTCCTCCATTAGAAGGAGTACTTTCACTAACCGTTCCCCTTACGGATTGAGCAACAGTAGTTGGTGAGGGAGTCTCAGACGCAGGTGCAGCTATGGGGGTTGCTGAAGCTGCTTCAGAGTGTAAAACGATGTCATCATCCACTTTTGGCTGTGGCTTTGTATCGACTACTTGATCCTTCATTTCATCTGCATGCACAGGTGAAATATTGCTTACTACAGCTGCACCGGCAAAACCTGCTGTTGCAGCGACTGTAATTTTTGTTAATTTTTCTAGATGTTTTTCCATTATTTAAAATAAACCTTTCCTACTATAAGATAACTGTCACGCCAAATTGATGTTCTATTTTTTGAGAGGCTTGGCGAATGACCTCTCCAGCAGAAGTTAATATTCTAAACAACTGCTCTAAATCATCTTTCACAATCCCGATGTGACGCAAAAAAACTTTTCCATCATTATCTATACAAAAATAATAGCTTCCTGCTTGTTCAACATTCAGCTCATTTATTAAAGTCACCCACTCAGAATATTCTTTAAGATTCCTACAATAAGCAATATTTGTAAAAACAATTTGGTAAATCGCTTCCTTATCCTCTTTATCTAACTGAATAGCAAAATCCACCATGTGAAATTCAGTTATTTGTAACTTCCCTTGATAGATCCACGAATGATCTGTTTCCTGTTTCTTTAAAACGAAGTTTTTCCCAGATAAGAACTGTTGAAATTTCTCATTTATTCGATCCATGTTTCCTCCTTTTATCATCAATCAAAATTATAAATCGGAATATTCTCTTTCTCTATGTTGTTGTATTCTTTCGAAAAGGAAATAATCTTTCTATTTTTTTGAATTGTTTCTTGACTTTCTTCTATTTTGTCAGATACTTCCTCTTCCTGCTCTGATAACAAGCGAACATCGATTGACATCACCGCATTTAAATAATCATTTAACAACTTCTCAACAGAATGCTTCATACTTTGCTCTTGTACCAAGATTTGTTGCTTTAGATCCGAAAGCAAACGAATATCTTTCTCAGCAACCTCTAAGCGTTGCTGAACATCATCTTCCACACCTCTCATCAATTTATTAGCCTCTTCTTTTGCGTCAAGAATAATCTTATCCGCACTTTTCCGAGCCTCTACCAAAATCTGCGTGATTTCCTCCTCTCTAGATTGGTAAACTTTTACTTGTTCTTTTAAGGAGTCGCTAATATCCATATAATAATTTAACTTTTTCTGAATTCCTTCTTTCTCCTCTAAAAGAGAGACAATATAATCATCCGTTTTTGATTTAGAATACCCAAATAATAACTGTTTTTTCATTGACACTGATTCTCTATTCTCCTTTCTTATGTCTCTATAAACGCACGGACTGCTCAAAAACAATATTTTAATTTTCTATATTTCACCTCTTTCATACCCTATAGTGGTATATGGTATATATAATATACCATAGTAAGTGTTTTATAGCAAGCCCCATATTTGACTATTGGAAAATTTTAATATAGAATAATTAAAAACATACGCTGGAGACTACATAAAATATGGAACGAGAGAAACTTATTATGCGTTTGAAACGCTCTGAAGGACAGCTTAGAGGAATACAAAAGATGCTAGAAGAAGAACGTGAGTGTATGGATATTATTGTTCAGCTAACAGCAGTACGTTCAAGTATTAACCGCGTCATGGAATTAATCATATCGGAACATTTTTATGATTGTTTAGCTAATCCCCTGGATGATCCACAAAAGCAAAAGAAAAGAATAGAAAAAACTGTTCAATATCTTGTAAGAGAACATGATAAATAAAAAGGCCGGAAGAAAAGTCAGGTCTTAAATATGAAAAGTGAACAAATTAGTCTTCCGTTCATAAGGATTCCAAATTTGTTCACTTTTCTGTTTTATATGTTTGATTATAACGTTAATTAGAAAAAATTTCTAAAAGGAAAATCTTTTTATCTCGGAATCTACATCAAAACTATAAGTCCTAAAAGTCAAGTATGAGATAAAAGTTCCAATTCATATAAAAAAGAGAGCTTCTGATGTACCGCACCCCAAAAGTTGGACAGAAAAAATCTAACTTTTTGGGGTGCAGTTCACTGAATAGGAGGCTATCTTTTTTAGTAATTCACCTTTTTTACCCAATTCTTGAAAATCTTGTCCATGCAACAGTTGTACTAAAACTAATATACTAATGGTCGGGAGTTCAAAATTAAGGCGATGTCCTATTTTCACCGATTTATTGTAAATAATAACAATACCTATTAAGGCTTACACTTTATCAATACTATAATCTAAAGTAGAGGCTCCTAAATCTTTTCTAGCAATTAACTTTATTGAATTAATGTTCCTGAATTTTTATCGGTTCTTGTTCCAGTACACATTCCTGAACCTGCATTGCTTCCTGTTTTAGTATGCATTTTCGAACCCGCATTCGTACCTGTTTCAATATATCTTCCAGATCCATCTATATTCACTTCTTTTTTGTTTCCTCTTACATATATTCTAATATACTGGTATTAAATATAATTTATAACTAATATTATTAATTCAAAATAATAATTTATTTCGTATCACAGAAATATAGTCATCATCATTTCGAACTGTCATAATAGTAATTTTTGTACATTAGATTACTCCTTACTCAACTACATTTGAAGAGACATAAAATCGCCCCTCTATCTGTTTTACATAAAATTGAAATGGATGTTCAGCAGCATATTGAGGATCAATAATAGCTTTTTCTTGCCATTTTTCATATTCCTGTATAAAACCACCATGCAACAATTTTTCAGCCTCCAATCTAGCCGCCACAGCCTGTTCAAATGTATCAAATGAACCTACATTGTAACTTTTTCGTTGCAAACCGATTCCAACTTGATATTTCCCGTTGTTCTTTTGGAACACTCCACGAAAACCACTCGTGTTGTCTTTTCGTGTTTTTCTAAATTTCAACCACTCAATACAAGTCTGATCCACAAAAGTTAGTTGGTCTCTTATATTCTCAGTGATTTCTCGCTTTTTACACCCACAGCTAGTACAATGACCATGAACTAACGAGTCTTCTGAATACTCTTTTTTATTCCCACAATCACATAAGCAATTCCAAATAACAGAACCTTTATAATCTCTTTTAAAAGTGTCGTTTATAACTTTTAATCTGCCAAAACGTCTTCCCGATAAATCTGTTTTACGACCGATTCTCTTTTTAGGAAATTTAGAACAAGTTGTCTTCCAGCCGTGATGCAAATCTTTTGTTGTCCTAAGGTGTATTTCTCCACATTTTTGACAAGTACATTCCCAAACTACTAAACCATTCTTCCGATTATCTGTTTTTCTTGTAACAAGCAAATCTCCAAAACTTTTTCCTGTTACATTCTTGCACTTGTGCCTGTTTTCGTATTCTAAACACCCACAACTTTTTGTTCTTCCAGAAACAAGATTATAGTAGCGAATATCTTTTTTATTTCCACAACTACATGAACAACGACACCAAGATGTTCTTTCTCTGCAATATACATCTTCTACAGTTAGTTTCCCATAAACTTTTCCAATTACCTCTTTTTTCTGACAAATTGATTTTCTTGTCATATTTTCATACATCACTCCCCGATCACATTTTCCTTCAAAATGTATGTTAAATAAATGCTAAGAGTCAAACTTTTCGTAATTTTTATCATAACAGTTCATAAGAGCAAGAGCTGTCTCAAATGTAATATTTCTTATTTTAGATCGCCCTTTCGAAAGTGCAACTATTGAAGCTTCATTAACTCTTTCTGCTCTACTGATACGATAAGCTGTTATCTTCTTATCAATTACCCATTGAACAACCGACTCTACTTTTTCCAATGCAGTTTTATTCATTAGTTCTCCTTTATAACTTAAAAATTGCATCTTAGCACAACAGTGAACTGCTATATCTAGTGCAAATCAACCACTTAAATTTTGATACCCTAACGGGGTATATGTATAATATATAATGGATTTTCTTTTTTGTCAATTATCTACTTCAATTTTTTTATATTTAAATGTCATTTTAGAATGTTCAAAGTATTGAATCAAGATTTTCTCAAATTGTAATAAAAACAAAAAGCCAAATTCGATTTCTTGAAAATGGCTTTGTATCAATATATTTAATAAATACAGATGATTATTTAAATAGTTTCATATAATCACTTTTAGTTGGAAGTAAATAAACAATTCTCACGATGGTGCTTTAGTCTTGTCAAAAAAGTCCACTTTGAGAGATGTTCTAGCTAAATACTAGCATATCCATCAACTGATTCATTTCTGCTTGGTGGATCTTTTCATCTCGTTCGGAGCATTCTAAAATACTTTTTTTATGTAAGAGTTTCATGTTCTTCTTCCTCAATCTTTCTAAATCTTTTAGCAATAGTCGCAATCACATTGACCGTTACGCTATTGCCTGCTTGTTTGTATAATTGGCTTTTGCTTGATACAGCTTCTGCTCGCTCATAAGCCCAATCAGGAAATCCTTGAAGTCTGAAACATTTTCTGGGAGTTAAACGCCGAATTCTTAAGCGATAGAGTTTCCCATCTAGGACGATTCCTGTCACCTCGTACCATTTGTCCTTACGGTATTCAAGAGCGGCTACAACTACTCCCATATTGCCTGAAGTAGTGAGCGTATTTGAAATCCCTTGACCTACTCTCCCTCTATGGTTATTGGATTTGGGATAAGCCAAATTCACAGAATCTCCAAGGGTCGCTTCAGCAAATCCAGTCTTTGTGGCTTCTTTAATCTTGAGATGCGGTAATGCCTCCCGCAGTAAAATCTTTGGAACCTTATCACCGCCCTGCATAGTGGTTAGTGTGGGAGAAATTCCTGAAATGTCATAAACACGACCAGTCTGAACAAAAGCTGTTGGGAGATTGCCTGCCACCACAACACCATGCCTATCTTGAGCTGTTAGTGTAAACATGGGGTCTTGATTGTCTTTAAAGCGACGACCGTTTTGACGTTTTTCCAAACGGTCAGGCGTTAAAACAGGGACAGCAATCTTAGCCCCTTCTCCCTTGCCTCGGGTTAAGGTAGGCGCAAGGTCACTTGTAAAATAGACCTGCCCACTCATCCCACGTTTTAAGGGATTGATATTTCCTAATCTTTCAAGATAAGCTGGGCTGCTTTCTCTTCGGAGAGGAAATAGGAATCGGGAACGGAATCTTCGAGAATGTCCGATAAGAAAGATCCGTTCTCGGTTTTGCGGCACTTGGAAATCTTTACTGTTAAGCACCTGCCATTCGACATCATACCCCAGCTCATCCAGCGTGGAGAGGATTGTTCGAAATGTCTCTCCCTTGTCGTGACTGAGTAAGCCCTTGACGTTTTCCAAAAATAGAAAACGTGGTTGGATCTGTTGGGTCGCTCAAGCAAGTTCAAAGAAGAGAGTACCTCGAGTATCCTCAAATCCCAATCGTCTGCCTGCGAGTGAAAATACCTGACAAGGGAATCCCCCACAGATGATGTCCACCTGTCTCAAATATGGCTTTGTAAGATTTCCGAGCAAACTTATCAATCTCACAAAAACCAAGACACTCATGTCCCTGACTCTCTAGTCCTAATCGAAAGCCACCAATTCCAGCAAATAAATCTAAAAACTTCATTCGTCCTCGCTTTCTAAAATTAAAAGAGACCTTACTTTCTTTGTAAAGTCCCGTCTTGCATCCATTTCATTTTCTTGCTTCTTGCCTTAACTGCTTTTTCCCATTTCTTGTTTGCGAAGTTCTTTATTCCATTCTGCGAGTATGCCATTAAAGACATACTCTGCCACCATTTCTGATGTTTGAGCAAATCGCATATGGTCTAAGGCATAGCGATACCTCTCTTCAAAATGTCTCATGGCAAAATCAGCACTTGTTTGGGATAATTTCTCCTTCCTAAGCTGACTGTGGACCAAGTTCCAAATGTAATCCTTATCATAAAGTATCGCTTTGTCCACTTTGCGATGTAAAACTTCTTTCTCTTGTTCTTCTTGCCTCTCTTTCTCCTCCTCGTCCTCAGCGATTAAATCACTCTTTTCAGTTTCACTAATATGAGTCTCACTCTCTTCAGTCTCACTAGGGGCTGAATTTAAGACTGGCCCCGGATGATTTTGAGACTCCCCTGGTGTTTTTTGAACACCACCCCCGGCTGAATTTAACACTAGGGTCATGTCATGTTCCAATTCCCCTAAATAAATCTTATTGGCCAGGCGACCTTTTTCACTGGAAGACTGTTGAACTTCATCAATGAGACCATATTCTCTCAATGTCTTCTTTATAGACAAGAGCTTGGACTTAGAACAACCAAGCAAAGCCATCAATTTAGAGTTAGAATAAATCAAATAGATAGCCCCATCCTCATCAATCCAGCCCTTACTCAGAGACAATTCCAATCGGTCTTTTAAGACAGCGTAGACCACCTTAACTTCCAACTTCATATCCTTATAGCGCTCACTCTCAAATAAGAGTTTAGGGAGCTTATAATAACGCTCGGACGTTTGGTATTGATTTGCGGTAATGCGTTTCATAATTATCCCTCCAACATTAAAACACCTAAATTTCCTGATTGTTCAAATTAGATCAGACCTGCCTGTTCCATTTCAGCAACTAGCTGATTTGCTTCATCAACATTAATTCCCATAACAAGTATGAGATGACACATCACAATTTATCGTGATGATTGTTCTTTCTTTTGCATCGTTTCCTCCTGAAAATAAAAAAAGCGAGAACTATTTTTATGGTTCTCGCTTGAGATAAATCATTCTTCAAAAAACAAAAATCCTGCCAAAGATTTTTTTGGCAGGATTTTTGGCAGGAAACCGAATCAATTTATCAGTTTCTTCAAATCGCTATGAGCTCTAAAAGACTGGTAAATCGGGATTCCGCTCTCAAATTGCTATGTGCTTCTTATTTAAGAGTAACAATTTGCAAATCCTATTTTCTCCCAGTATTAGTGGGTTAATTCCTCAATTTTCAACTCTGGTAGGAATTTGGTAGGTAAATTGATAATCCAAGATTATCTAAACTGTTTGTAATCTCTTCTGAAATTGTTGAATCACCTGAATAATACCAATGACTATATGTATTCAACGTGGTTGACTTATCAGCGTGTCCTAATCGATATGAAACATATAAAGTGTCCTTATGTAACACATTTATAAGATAAGATGCATGACTATGTCTTAATCCTTTCCCCGTAATTTCTGGTACACCAGTAATCTTAGCATGCCTTTTTATTATCCTAGAAATTGTAGACTTACACAAGGGGGCACCAAAACGTGATATTACATAATCTTTTTCATCATTCTTGATTTGAACTTCTCGCCATTTTTTAAGTATTGTAATCGTAAAATCATCTAAATCAATTTTACGATTCCCTGCTACTGTCTTTGTTTGTTGTTTAGCATACCATACACCGTTTTTGTCTTTCTCAATTGTCGAATGAACATGAATCCATTTACGTTCAAAATCAATATCTTCCCATTTAAGAGCAATACCCTCACTAACTCTTAAGCCAGTCATAAAATATAACCAGATCGTCATGTAATTATGGAGTCCCTCATACTCACTAATATCAAAAGAGTTTATTACCTTCTTAAATTCATCAAATGTCCAAAATTTTGTATCAGGGTGCTTTCCTCTAGGATTATCTAATCCTTTAAAAGGAACTCTATCAATATAACCCAATCTTTCCGCATAGCCCAGACATGCTTTAAATCTAGACCACATATTTTTAGCATAGTTACTAGAATACTTGTCTATAATAGCTAAGCGAAATCTTTCACAGTCAATAGTACTAATATCTGATAATTTTTTACTACCAAATTGCTTAACAAATAACTGATGATGTGGTAAAGCGGTCTGATAAGTTACAAATTGAACTTTTTGTTGATAATATTTTAAATAAATCTCTTCCATAAACTCTCTAAAAGTTAGAAAACTATTATTAATAGTAGAGTTCACAAATTCATGTTTTAAACGAAGTATCTCTTCATATGCTTCCTTAAAAGAATTAAACGGTAGTCCCTGTTGATTTTTCCTTCCTTTCTTTTGAATTCTTTTCCCAGTTATTGGATCAACTCCTAATTCAATTTGAAAATAAATTTTTCCTCTTGAATCTTTGTATACACCTTTATATTTCTTTGTCTTTGATATAACCATTTTTCTCACCTTCTATATCTGAAAAAGAAATACCAATTAAATTTTCTACAATATTTTTAGGAGCAATGCCTAACCTTTTATTATCGAAAGGTGAACATCCTAATTGTACCGCATTCTTATCATTTTTTCTAGCTTCTTCAAACTTTTTTACAGCAATTTTTTTTGCTTGTCTAATAATATTCCTCGATGTGTGCTCTGGAAAACCAATCGCAACTAAATCTTTATAGTTTACTGTTTCCATGATTTTATTACTTCCTTTCTTAGATATTTTACCTCCATGGCATGACTGATGAAGTCATCATAAGAATTTCACTTGCTGCTCTTTTACGGTGACAGCCTGAACGGTCAGAAGTATCATTGTATATCATTTGTATCATGGCATATAAAGTATCGCTCTATTTTATTGATGGTTTTAAAATCGCTCTTATCATGGCGAGCCATTCAAATCTGCTCCACAAATGAGGAAAGTACCATTTTGGACTATTTAATTGTCAATGTTCTAATTAAATTCTTCTTAATTTCACGAGATATGAAATATGGACAATTTTATTTAATGTGAATTTTATTAGGATAATCTGTAATACCCAATAAATAATCTGTACTTACATTATAAAAATTTGAGAGATCTATTAAGACTTCTGCAGTGAGAGTTCGTTCTCCGCGCTCTATCTTTGAATATGCTGAAGTTGTAAATGAAAGTAATTTTGCTAATTCTTTTTGGGTTAAATCACGATCTTCCCTCAAATCCCTTAATCGTCTGTACATACAGCTTTCTCCTGAGAAAAGTATAATATATAAAACTAAGAAATCATTCAAAGTGTCCAAATTGGACATTTTGAACTAAAGTTAATTTATTAAACACTTCTCATAAGCTCATCTATTATAGGTAAGACAATATTAAGAAAGACGGTCAAAATCTATTAACCGTCTAAAAATGTTATAAGCTATTAAAAAATCAGCAGTAATCGGGTAACAAAAGTCACATAATTTTGTTATGGAAGGAATTAATGATGTACAGATTTCTGTAAACCAGCAAATTGAAAAAAGATCAACATGATATTTTGATTGTGAATCTCTTACTTTCAGAACATAAAAATTTTATAATAGGCGCGATTTAACAATAAAATTATCCGTTACATTAACAGATGTAGATAAGCCACTCCATCGATTCAAAGCAATTAATGAGACTTTATATTGTTTTATCTTCGAAGATTCACAAATCAATGTTTACTCACAATTATTCTGTGTATTTCAGAAAAACCAACAATATCAAGTATTTTAGACATTTTTTCTCCTAATAGATCATCAATATCTACAAGTCTATCATCGTTTTCTAAGGATAAACTTCGAATAGAATTCAGTTTTTTATTTCTAAATGAACACCTCTATCCTTGAGAATATAAGAATATTTTGCTACTATCCATTCATGAAATATTCCGTATTCATCTTTTAGTTTTCCGAAATCAATAGAATTAACCTCTTGATTCCAAAGCATGTTTTCAACTTTATTCAATCTCTTAGCTATGTCAATAGAGAAATAATTTATTTTTTCTATACTTTCCTCAAGCTGTCTCTTCTGCTGAACGTTCAGATCAGTATAGCCTAAACTGTGAACAATATTAAAAGATAAATCAACTAATTTTTTCTTTGATAAATTGGAGATAGTTTTTGAACCTAATAAAAAAGCTAATTCACGTATAATTTTTTTCAAAAAATACCCCTGTTTCTTATTTGAAATTTCTCAATATTTTTCCAATCATATATATTTTAGACGGTATTCCTGTTTTATATACCAACTACGAAACCCTAGTTCTTTATCACATCCTACATATATGTGTTGTCTGTCTCTTGAGAATACAATTTTTTATCCCCGTCACTGTTTTTGGGACACAATTTATCTGATTCTAGTTTAGCATTTTTACGTTTACTTTTGAATTGTTTGCCATCCTTATTTTGAGTTTCTCCTGTTTTGAAAATTATGGTTAACATTGCAGGATCAATTTCACCATCGCTATTAACACCACCTAAAATAATTTTCTCAATGATGCTCTCAAAAACAGTACGATCAAACTCAGTGAGCATTTTCTGTGAAGACAGTAATTGTTTAAACTCAGTTAGTCTTTTCTTAACATCAATTTCTGACTTCAATGTTGTTTCAACATTTACTTTTTCTTCTGTAAGATATTCTTTTTCTAAGGAGAACTCATTCTATTTTTAATTAAAAATAGAATCACTTATTTTCCCTTCTAGTTTTAAATTTACAAGATTCTCCTCTTTTTTTAGTAAAGTACGAAGCTTATTAGTAATCTTTTTTAATTCCTTGTTGAGGCTATTATCATTTAATTCAGATTCAATCGTTTCAAGTAAATCTGACACTATATTTTCATTAGAATGATAGAGTTGTCTGTAAGCTTCCATGAAAGCTCCCTCAATAGCCAGTTCCTCTAATCCTTTACTATGTTTACAGTTTTTTTCCCCTTTTTTTATCGAAGTAACACAATGCCACACAACTTTTCGATAATCTGAATGACAGTGCCAACTTCTCCTAGACCATAATGAATCACAAAAGCCACATTCTAACATACTACTAAAAGCATACATTTTTGAATAGCGTTCACGTTTTCCATTTACATTCGCAACTGTCTTTTTATTTCCTGCCCTACGCAACCTAATCTCCTGAGCTTTCTAAAAGTCTTCTTTAAATATTATAGGTTCATGGTTATCTTTGATGTAGTACTTATCTTCTTCACCAAAATTACTTAAACGTCTCTTGCTTATTGGATCCACTGTAAAAGTTTTGCTCATTAGAATATCGCCCTTATATTTTTTATTCTTTATGATTCCTAAGACTGTTGTATCATTCCAATGATCTAATCCTCTCGGAGATTTGTAAGCTAGTTCATCAAGTTCCCTTGCTATAACTTTCCCTCCAATACCTTCTAAGTACCTTTCAAAGATATAACGGACTATTTTTGCTTCTTTTTTATAGATAGAAAGTTGTTTGGTTCCTACATCATAGTCATACCCCAAGCACCCTTGAAACCCTATCAGTTCACCACGTTGCATCTTCATTTTTAATCTCTTTTTCACATGTGCAGATGTATTTTCTACTTCTTGCTGTGAAACAGAGCTAAGAATAGTTAGAAGTAATTCTCCATCCATAGTAAGGCTATCAATGTTCTCTTCCTCAAAATAAACTTCAATTTGCATATCCTTTAACATTCTGACATACTTCAAAGTATCCAAGGTGTTTCTTGTATAATGGATTGAAGCTAGAATAGGACGCCGTGACTACTAAAACATTTCTAGAAATTAATTTGACTTTCCTAATCAGTTTGTTCAAATCTTATTTCAATCTACTATAAATATAGCAATTGCTTTTGTTCCAAAATTTTTCCTCCTGATAACGTAATACTCAATTATTTCCTCCATGGGTATGACTGGTTAAATCATGCATGGGTATATGACCCGCTGTCCTTTTACGCCAGCAGCCTGAACGTTCAGAAGTATCATTATAATTATTTGTCATCATGGCAAATAGAGGACCACTCTATTTTATAGTTGATAATATAGTGGATTGAAGCTAGAATAGTACACTACAACTGCTAAAACATTTCTAGAAATTAATTTAACTTTCCTAATCGATTTGTTTACACCTTATTTCAATCTACTATAATAGCTCATATCACAGCGTATCTCACTAAATTGCTCAACAAATAAGAAAGTCCCACCTCAGTTTATTCAGTTGTCAATGAACAAATCAAGGAGAAACTATTTTTCGTCTATTAACTCTCTGTAGGTAGTCAGTTAGTCCTAATAAAAAATCTGTACTAACATTATGAAGTATTGAAAGCTTTATTAGATAGTCTATAGATAGCTGACGTCCACCAGATTCTATTCTAGAATATGCAGACTGAGTACAGGATAAATATTGAGCAAGGTATTCTTGCATTAGCTCATTATCCTTCCTCAAATCCTTAACACGACAATAGATTCAATCACTCATAAATATATTATATTTGAGGTTTGATTCAATCTTAAAATTTATGACAAACTGGTTTAAACTTTTCATGAAATTTCTTCATATAGTGTTACGAATACCTCACAATTAAGAATGAGTTTTTGTAAGCACATTCTTACAAAGTTCTAGCAATTTTTAAAAAAATCAATAATTCATTATTTGATATTAATATAGTTCTTTAGTCTACAACCAGTATGCGTTATAAACTAAAGAACTATAAAGTCCCTAAAAATATTTTTCTAAGGACTTTATCTTCAATACAAATTGTTCATTGTTTCCCCAATAATTTTAATAACCCTTTGAGCGTTCCCTTCCTCATCAATAAATAAATGTCCACCTTCTAGACTATAAAAGTTTGTGATATAAAAATAATTGCACCATGCTATTAACCCATCAACTGTGACTGAGGAGTCCTTATTCCCATACAAAATATTCACAGTAGGTAATTTATTTTGTAGAGTACAGTTAGAAATCTTACAGTCTTGAAAAAGTTTTATATCCGATTCAAATATTGGAGAAAAATAGCTCAACCACTCCTCTTGAATTTGATAGATTTCATGAGAACTTTGGAAGTAATCTTGATTGTTTATTATCGGGCTTAAAATTGTATTATCCCAATTTTCTCTTTGTAAATTACTTGAAATCCTGATATATGACGGGGCAGGCGTAGCACAAATAAATAATCCCTTTAAATTTTCAAAATTTCTCTTATACTTTAAGAAAAAGCGAAACGCCAATTGACCACCTAAACTATATCCCAAAAACCATGTTGGAATCTTTAACAGTCCTTTGAGCATATCATCAAAGTAGTTCTCAAATTCCTTAACATTTTGAATTAAACTGTCTTGGTTAACATCATGTCCAGGATAATTCAACTGTATTACTTGTGTTTCAGATGGCAGTAATTTTAGGTATCTTTGAATTTGTTTAAAAGAATTGATTGTTCCACCAGCATAGGGAAATAAAATAACTTGGTATTTACTTCCTTTTTGTAAGATTGTAAATAACTTATTTACCTCTGGCATAATTACTCCTATATTTTCTTAAGATATCTGTAAATCTTTCAAAGTATGTTTGATTCAACCTAGAGACGATTTCAATATTTATAGCTTCTAAGGTTTCTGTAACACTTATAAATAACTGTGATGAATGAGCATTTAAAGTATCTTTTAACACACGATCTGAGGAGGTCTTTAATAAAAAATTCACATTACTTTTTATACTTTCTTGTCCAAATAAATTTGAACTTTCACTAACTTCATAATTTATTTGAATTGGAGAATCTTGATATTTGTTTGAATTGATAAAGGTAAGTTTATCTTCAAATTTAAAAGGTTCGAAATCTGTATTAAACGTATATAATTGTGGAATTTCCTCATGAAGATCTCCAACTATTTCAGACCAGTGAATATTTAAGGTTCGACGATTCAATAATATTGTATACGCCACATCATTTTGCAAAAATTCTGAAAGTGTCCTTACAATAAATTCAGTTATCTTATCTTGACCTTCAAAATTTTTATGTTCAAATTTAACTTCCCGTATCACATATTCATTATTGTAAAATTCATCTAAAATTTTCTGATTATTTTTAGCAACTTTACTCCATTCGGATAAGTAACTATTGGATAATTCTATTTCACCATCTTCGGTGCCAAATTGCCAGTCCAAAGTAATATTATTTAAAATCCTATTTTTATCCCAAGCAATTTCATTTTCGATTAATGATATACTGTATCCATCAGCAATGATATGATTTAGATACCATACACAGTAGTTTTTTTCACGAAATTTAAAATAGAAGATATGGTTTATGTATTTGCCCAATTCAAGATTTTGAAAAAAGTTTCCTAAATCTTCTTTTTCTAAAACACCTAAATCAGTTTGTTCTATCTTTATGGAATTAATCTGCCAAATCTTATTTCCACTATAATCCATAATTATTTTAGACCTTAATCTAGTATGCTTTCTAAAAATTTTTTCTACACTATTTTTTACGTGATGTTTATCTTCATTAATAATTATATAGTTAAAATTTGTTTTATACTTAGACCAATTATCCAAATAAATTCCTTCAATTTTTGTTAATGTTGTTTTTTTTTTATTAATAATACTAAATCATCAAATAATATATTACTCAACAGTTCAGAAATTGAAACTTTAATATTCCAATTATTCAATAATCTTTTGGCAACCTGGAAAAGCATTAAAGAATTCCCGCCTAGATCAAAGAAATTTTTTCCATCAAAATGGCGGATAGTTTCGTCATCTAATCTTAAAACATCAGACCAGACATCTTCAACTATATTTCGTAATTCATTATCAACATCAGCGAATTCAACAATATTTGGTAAAGTCAATTTATTAAATATATTCAGAATATATTGAAATAAATATTTGAACAGTTCATCAACTAGATTAGAATAATAAGATTTATGATAAATCGAAATTTCAATCATTTTGTTATTATCAATTACGTTTATACTCATTCCATAAACATGATTTTCATAAAAATCGGTAGAAATTATTTCATCAGTTTGATATTCTGGGTTATTGTCTGATTCAAAAGAATAAAGTATATCACTCTTAAAATTCAATTTTGTTTTATTATAGTATTGAATATTAGATAATAAATCTGCAAGCTCAAACTGAAGTTTATCGGTAGAAATTATTTCATCAGTATTTTCAATTATTAAAGGGGAACTAGTAATTGTACACCCTACTAAATCACTGAAATTTGTATCAGAAGAAACAACATCAATACTATTTATCTTAGATTGCGAAAGTTTCTCTAATGAATAGAACAGAGATGTCAAAATTAACATGTTAACCGTTATTCCATTTTGTTTACAATAATTTTTTATTTTATAATAAATTTCATTTTCAAAACTCCTAGATCTCTTTACATTACTATATTCATCTGACTTATTGTAATTCAACGTTCCAACTTTGGAAAATAAGTTTTCCTTTCCTTCCCAATAGTCCGAGTTAAAACATCTATCCTTACCACTTTGAAAATCTAGCCAGTTTAAATAATTTGTATTCTCTCCCTCAATATGTTTATCATCCCAAAGTGCTTTGAATAGTTCATTTAAGACAATATCTTCACTCAATCCATCTAATATCAAATGATTATAGGTAAATACAAAACTTTCGTCACCATCATAATCTAAAAGGAGAATAGAAAATAGCCAATATGACTTTAAATTCGAAACTTTTTGAAGCTCAAGTGATAAAACTTTTTGAAGCTCATCTTCATTATTTATCACAATTTGTTCGACAGGTGCACCAAATCTTTTTTTATCAAAAACCTGAACAACATTTTCAGTATCAATTGATGATCTTAATGTAGGATGTCGCTCAATAAGTAATTCCACGTTCTTAAAAACATCATTAACATTTAAATGTTCTCTTAGCTTATATATACTCTGCTGACAAAGTATTCCCTCGATATTTATTAATGAATCATCCTTTTCTATCATTGAAATCAGCATTTCTTTTTGAATATTACTCAAAGGCTTTATTATTTGACTGTCTACTTCATTATTTATTAACTCTTTTTGGGATAATGATAACACTTGTGAAAGCTCTAATAAATTTCTACTTTTCAGTAAATCTCCAAAATTTAATTTGAAATCCAACTGCAATAATTTTCGATATACTACTGCCAATGTCAACGAATTAAATCCAAAATCTACAAATGTCTTATTAAAGTCAGCAATCTCAAATCCAATTGTTTCTGAACAGATTCTAGCAACCATATCAATCAGATTTTCTTTTTTAGGGGCATTAATAGTGAATGTATTGAAAAACTGATCACTAATTGATTCAAAAAAACTATTTAATTTTTTACTAAAACCTAAATCATGGTCAAAGATTAATTTTATCTCATCATATTCGGGTAAAACTGATAGAGAGATAGGGTAAGGTAAAGCATCAATATCAAATATTTCAGTAACTTCAAAGCTTTCAGCATATTCTTTATATGAATATCCATGATACGAATACATTGCCTCTAACTTAGCAGTTGCATAGTTTTTCACCTCTTGTCTATAGTTATACTTATAACTCTTTTCATAAAGGTCGATTAATTTTTTATTGAACTCTCTAATTTTATCTAAAGTAGCTGTTTCTTTTTTGATTATTTCTGTTTCAAAAATTAATGTTTGAATAAAATTACCCACTGCAGAATAAACGTTTTTTATTATGGGATTTCTTCCATCAATTGCTATTCCTACAACAAAGTTTTCTTGTTCACTCATAGAAGATAGGAATAAACAATAGATAAAAAATAACATATTGTTTATTGTGAGATTATTTTGCTTACAAAAATTATTAAGATTTGCTGTAAATTTTTTATCAAGAACAAATTCAGTTCGTACATTCTTATGAGTAATTATTGAATTTTGAAAAATTTGATTTTCTTCTACTAATTCGATTTTTTCCATTCTTGAGTTTCTTTCATTCTCAATTTCTTTGAATGATAATAATTCAATTTTGGGGAATTTGGTTCCATTTTGGATTGATTGTAAAAATACCGCTAATTCATTTATTAGGTTATTTATACTAATACCATCTAGTATTATTTGGTGAAATGAAATCGATAGATAGGACTTTTCTTGGATATTATTTAAATAAACTTTAATCAAGGAATCTTTAAAAATATTAATACCTGTTTCAAAATCACTTTTTATAAATTCAATAAACTCCTCAACATCTAACATTGTAAAAGAAATCCAATTATCCAAAAATTCATCAACTTCAATACTTTTTAATCCAAAAGTATTGTTTGATAATTCTAGTTTTGAAAAAACATTTTTATGCAAAGTAATCAAAGGTGATAATGCTTTCTTTAACGAATCAATGCTAAATGTTGAATCTAGCGAGAATGTTATATTTTGCATGTATACATTATCAATATATTGTGCCTCTAGACAATCGACTAATATCTCATTTTGTGTCCAATTCAATGGATAAAAGCTGCTATCTTCATTATTAGTATTATTTTTATTACTCCCAAGTTCAAATTTTAACTCTCTTTTGATCAAGTCTTCAATACTCTCAGCATAAAATAAATCTGAAAATGAAATATTAATATCAAATTGTCTTAATTTACCAACTAATTTAGCACATTTTAAAGAATCTCCTCCCAGTTGTACAAAGCTATTTTTCAAGTTTTTCCTAGAAGTATTCAACGTTTTTAAAAATAATTCTTCAACTTCAAATTGATTGTTAAGATCGTGGACATTGTGATTTAAGTTCCGTCCATCAATTTTTTTTAGTAATTTTTTATCAATTTTCCCATTTGAATTTAGTGGCAAAGCATCAATTTGAATAATATCGTGAGGCATCATATAGCTAGGTAGCTCTTGTAATAATTTTTGTCGTATTTCAGTAATATCTAATTTATCTCTAGAGGTAAAAAATACACTAATGCTATTATTTAATTTTTGATTATCAGTTGTTATTATTGCTACAACCTCATTTACTCCCTCTACTTTTCTTAATTTTGCTTCTATCTCCCCAAGTTCAATTCTAAAGCCTCTAACTTTAACTTGATCATCAACTCTTCCTAAAAATGAATATGCACCATCTTCAAATGTGACAAGATCTCCAGTTTTATATACACGTAATCCATCAATAACTTTAAAGTTATCATTGTTTTTTTTAGTATTTCTAAAATATCCTTTTGATACCTGATCACCCCCTATATATAGTTCACCTGTTTCCAAACTACTTTCTAGAGTATCTATTTTACCATCTTCAGGTAATATATAAAATTTATTATCTGCAATAGGTGTTCCAATCGGTAAAGAACTACTTTCTTTATATTTTTCAATATTATTATAATCAATTTCAAATAGAGACGATGTTATCGTTGCCTCAGTAGGTCCATATTCATTAAATATTCTACAACTACTTGATAAAAAAGGAATAACCTTTTTTATTATATTATAAGTTACAGTTTCTGAACCAACATATAACTTGGTTAAGGATAATAATGCTCCTGGATTCATGAATTCTACATAGTCTATTAGAATATTGAGTTGAGATGGTGTTACACTCAAACTTGTTACTTTTTTCTTTTCAATTAGTAATATAATTTCTTCAATATTTCTTCTATCTTCAGGAATTACTAATTTTCCACCATCAAAAATAGCGCTAAAAATTTCCCAAATAGAATTATCAAAACTTAGTGAGTGATTTTGAAGAATAATATCATTATTAGTATATTCCATATACTTTGAATTCCAATTAAGAAAACCGATAATATTTTTCCTACTAACAACTACCCCCTTAGGGTTACCTGTAGAGCCTGAAGTGTATATCATATATGCTTCTTCATGAATTGTGTGTTCTTGAATTTCACTACTATTTGGCATATTAATATCGTTGAAATCGACTACTCGAGCATTATTTTGTTCTAAATTTTCAACATGACTATTTTTAATAATTAAATTAATTCCACTATCATTAATAATATATTCAATTCTTGATGTAGGAAGTTTTGGATCAATTGGTACATATGCTTTTCCTGATAAAATAACAGCCAATATACTAGCGATAGCATCAATTGAAGATTCCATCATAATACCGACAAAAATTTCATCAGTAGAATCTATCAAATAATTAGCAATTCCAATACTTTTTTGTAGTAATTGTGAATAATTTATTTCATTTTCTAAAAACTGAATAGCAGTCCTATTCAAATTAGTTTTCAAAGAATCAAGAATCCTTTTAGAAAAAATATCACCCTCATAACTATCATTAATCATAAATTCCCGATTAAGTATATTTTCCAACTCTGCCTGTACGTTTAAATATTTCTTAGAAAATTTTTCAAGAATTTGAGTTTCAATTTCGATTTTTTCCTCTTTATGATCATGATAAAAATACGTGACTAACGGAAATGAATTGTTATCGTACGAAGTATGTTCAAGTATTTCCAGAGTTTTTCTGTGTGTTACTTTTACTGGATAATTTTCATAAAGAAATAATTCATCGAATAATTTAAAGTTATTTCTGTTGAAAATTTTACTGCCTAAATCATAAGTAAATTCATAAGTATATGAACCATTAATAACTTGTTGCTGTACTTCCCTACATAATTCAAGAAATTCTTTTTGATCAATGTCTTTCAATCGAACTGGTACAACTTTCATAAATGGCCCCAATGCATTCTCAATATTTTCTGAATTATTATTTCTTCCAGAATCTATCACACCTACACAAATATCATTAATTTCTTTTATTTTTGATATCGCAATCATGTACGTTACTAAAAGTATTGTTCCAATCGTAATTTCTTGATTTATTGAAAATTGTCTAATATTATATGTGAGAGTTTTTGTTAGAAATACTGTTGAATGAATTGTGTTACTATTTTCAAATTCGGTAATATTTGAATAATTGTGATAATCTTGGAGCTGCGCTTCCCAATACTGATAGTTATTTTTCAATGTATTTTCCTCCTATACTCATACAATATTTTACAAAACTTAAATCTTCTGATACTTGTACATCTATATTCTGGTTTAATTTATCATAGATATCAAAAAATTCATTTTGAGCAATTCCTGCAGACCAACCATCTAGTAATATATGATGATAAGTAAAAATCAGTTTAAATTCATCATTAGATAATCTAACAACGGTACACCTAATTAAACTTTTTTCTTCAAAACTAAATTTATTCTCTTTGTCCTTTTCCAAGATTGATTCAAAAAACTGTGATTTAGAATCTATATTCCTCAAATCAATAACATTATAGTCAGGTTTAATATCATCAGTACTTTGTAACTCTTGGACAGCTTCTCCATTATCATTGATTTTAAATCTTGTTCTAAATATTGGATGTTTTTGAATCATTAGTTTTGCAGCCATAATCAAATTTTGAATATCAAATTTTCCTTTTATCGTATAAATACTTTGAATCATATATAAATTCGAAACACCTTGTTTAAGACATTCAAAAAAGATAGATTTTTGCATTTCAGATTGTGGAATCTCTTTTCCGAAATATTTATCATTAGTTTTAGTTTCAATTAAATCGACAGTACTTACCTTACTATTTTTAATATTTTCAGATAAAAATAAAACAAGTTTATTAATCGTTGGATTATTAAATACTACATCAGGATTAACAATATACCCTTCTTTTTTTAGTCTTAAAGAAATTCTTAAACATGAAATTGAGTCACCTCCTAATTTAAAAAAATTGTCATCATCAGAAATATCAACTCTATTTAAGACGTCAATCCAGATGCTTCTAACAATATCTTTTATATGTTTGTTGAAATGATAATATATCTTTTTTAAAGAAGCTATCATATCCTCTAGTAATTGAACATATTTTTCTTTTTCTAGTTCATTACACATATAACCAATTTCTGTTAAATTATCCAACGTTTGATTAATAATCAAAGCACTATTTAAATTTATTCCAGCCCTAGAAGTAATACCTGAAATCCATAATTTCTGATATTCGTCATAATTATTTGGATAATTCTGATATACAAATAACTTATCAAATAGTTGGACAGACTTTCCTAATATATTAGAACTCATGTTTTGAATAGTATTTAATGGGATGTCACCATATAAATGTAATTTATTTAATAAGTCTGCTGATTTTACCAATATATTATCAACATTAATATCAGTTAGATGAATATGTAGCGGCAAAGTATTTATCAAACAGGTAATAGAATCAATTTCATCAGTACCTAAATTTTGTCTGCCACTCGTAGTGACTCCAATATTAAAATCGAAATCTTCCTTTAGATTTTTTAAAGAAAGTAAGTAGGCAGAAAAGAACACTGCTGATTTAGGAATATCGAACTTAGCTGATAAATTATCTACCATCTGCATAATATTTTCTGAAATCACTCTATTTACAGTAACTGAAGCTACTGAGTGATTCATATTTGGACTAATTGTACTCTTATTAAGTTCTCGTAAATTCGTCTTCCAAAAATCCATTGTTTCATCAGATGGTAATTGTAGAACTTTCCTGATAGCTGATATTTCTTTCTGTGGATGTGTATTATCTATAATAATCGGCTTATCTTTTTCAAAATTATCTATAAAATAAAATAGTTTTTCAATAACAAGAGCTATACTCCAGCCATCTAGTAAAATATGATGATATGATATTACAATATAATCATTTTCATCACTATTTTGTACTAAATAAAATCTAATCAGTCTACCAAGTTCTAGATTAAACTTGTCATTAAAGTCATTTTCAAGAGTTTTTTCTAATCCTATATTAGAAAAAATTATCTGGTTCTCACTATCACTTGTTTTAGATTGTACCGGAGTACCATCTTGCTTGAAAAAAAATCTATTGGACAAAGTTGTAAATGAATTTAGCAATTCATTTACAGATTTTTTAAAAATACTAGAGCTTATGGACCTTTTTAGACTGATTATATACTGTTGATGATAAACATTTTGTTCTTTATTGTTGATACATTCCCATAAAATTCCATTTTGTATTGGAGCTAGCTCATAAATCTCACTAGCTTTAGTTTGGTTATAGTCAACTTTCTTATGGGACTTTATATTGTTATGCGAATTATTAATGTACTCTGTCATTAAATTTACAGTGGGATATTTAAAAACATCTCTAGGTTTTAATTCATCAAAACCTAATTTTTTTAATTCTAAAGCTAATTGTATTGCTAGAATTGAATCGCCACCAGCTTCAAAAAATCCTAATGTATTTTCAGTGATATCTTTTTGTAAAACATTTTCCCATACTTGTTTTACAATATCTGTAGATGCTAAATTATGTTCTTGCTTATTAATGCTATAATTTTTAGGGAAGAGTAAATTGTAGTTAGTATTAATTGATTCAAGGAAATATCTTTTTAATTTTTCAATTTCAATATCATTAAAATATTGACTTTCAAATTGCATCACAGTCTCTATCTGTTCATCACCGATATCAAAATAAGAAGCAATTGGAAACTTACTTGAATTAGTAGGTAGTTCTAATTGTTCAATCTCTATTAGTTTTAATTTGTTATCAAAATTAAAATTTGCTGTTGAAACTAAAACATTAAATAATGGATTTTCATCTAAAGGTCTATAGTCTAGTTCTGAAACTATATCTATAAGTGGAATATGTATATGATTCAGCGAATCACAATAATTTTTAAAATTTTTCTTAATAACTTCTTCCGATTTCATATTTGAGTAGTTAATAAAATACATAGGTACAACATTTAAAAATGGCCCGATTATAGATTGTGTCTCTTTAGTTCTAGTAGACATAGGAATACCCACATTGTAATTATCCATATGCTTAAGTTCTGCCAAAGCCAAACAAAAGGAATGTAGCAAGATGAAAAATGACGGAACTTTCATAGTATTGGCAATTGCCTGTACATATTTTGTTAACTTTCTATCTAGTAAAAAATTTTCTGTTTTAACCTCATTTCTTCCTTCGTGGACTTTTTGCAAAAGATTTGTATTATTATTGATACTTTCTGTCCATTTAGTATCATTATCTGTCCTCCAGTTTATATCATAATAATGCTGCTCTTTAATTTCGAATTCTTCATTGTTGTATAATTCAGTTAACAGTTCAAAGTAACTCTCAATACTACCTTGATCAACAATTATATGGTGAAATTTAAAGTATATGACAACAGTATGCTGATCACTTTTTAAAAGGTGGATTTCATAAAGAGGAGAATTTTGTAATTCAAAGATTTCTTCACTTAATAATCTCAATTTTTTAATTAAATCATCAAACTTAAAAATTTCGTCATATTCATAAATCTTTATATTATTTTCTTCATCGGAGATTAAAGCTTTTATTTTATTATTCTTCAATACAATAGAAGATCTTAGTATATCAACTTTATTGTGAAGGTTAATAAAACAACGTTTTAATTTGTCAATATCAATTTTTTCATTAATTTCAAAAGCAAAATATGTATTATATTTGTTTGATTTTTCATCCAAATTATGAAGTGTCCACATCTGACTCTGAAATGGACTCACTTCTCTAAAATTAGATTTTGCCTCAACACTAATACTACTTTGGGAAACAAAGAATTCTATTATTTCATTTAAACTTTGACTTCCTAATATCATCGTGATTGGAATCTGCTTTTGTGTTTTAATATTTAGCTGCGACTGTAAATTTATAGCATCAAGTGAACGCCCCCCATTTTCAAAAAAACTTAGATTTAAGTCTAAAATTTCCACCTTTAGAATTGCTTTAAAAATTTCTATAATTGATTTTTTTGTGATAACGTCAGAATTAGGAGTTACTTGAGATGAGATTTCTTTTTGCTTTATAGAATTTCTTGCTAATTCTTCTAAATATTTTTCATCTATTTTGCCATTACTTGTTAAAGGTAATGATGAAATATTGATAAAGTATTTAGGAATCATATATTTAGCTATTTTCTTAAAACAATATCTCCTTAATTCATCTTCTCCAAAAATCTGATTTTCTTTTTGTACATAGAAGGCTACTAAATCTTTTTCATTACTATGTTCCAACTGAATTACAAAGCTCTCTTGTATAGATCTAAAACTATTTAAACAATTTGCTACTTCTTCCAATTCTACTCTGTAACCATTTACTTTTACTTGTTGATCTGATCTGGAAATATAACTTAACTTTCTCCCGGGTAAATATTTAACAATATCACCAGTATCATACCATCTTCTATTCCATTTATAAAAAAAATTTCTTTCATTTTCTGAATCATTGTTTAAATAACCTCTGCTTGAAATATTAGGACCAGCAATTAACAAATTGCCACCTTCATTTTTATCTTTACTGTTATAAACAATTTTATACTTCGTTTTTTGATAGGGTCTTCCAATAGGAATAGTAAATTCCGAAGAAATATCTTTAAGTTCGTTTGAAGTAATTTTATGCATAAATGCACAGACAGTTCCTTCTGTGGGACCATATGCGTTATATATAATTAAATCTTCGCCAAAAACATCAAAGATTTTCCTTACCAAACTGGTAGAAAGTTTCTCAGCTCCTAATAATAATTCAGTAATAGTATTATCCATATCAATATTAAACATTTCGGCTGTCATTATTAGTGACTTAGCAAACGAAGGAGTTAACGAAAGATGATTTATTTGGTTTTCTTTTATATACTTTAAAAGTAATAACTGATCGAGACGAGTCGAGTCATCCACAAAATATAAACTTCCTCCAACAGTTACTGATAGCATCATTTCCCAAATGCTAAAATCAAAACTCAAGGAATTTAACATTATAGATTTATAGTTAGAAATTTTAGAAAAAGTTTTTTTAGAATGTTTCAATAAGTTGTAGAAATTTGAAACACTAATCCGTACTCCTTTAGGATGCCCCGTAGTACCTGAAGTATAGATAATGTAGGCATCACTAAATTTATCCAATTTAGCATTAACACTATTATCTGTTTTTGCATCACTAATATTTTTGCTACTCAAATTATATGGATCAATACACTTTATATTTCTGTCAAGTGACAACTGTTTAAACAAATTTTCTTCTGTAATAATATAATTTGCTCTTGAATCTTCAATAATATACTCTACTCTATTTACCGGAGTATCCTTCTCAATAGGGATATACACGTTTCCACTATATAAAACTGAAATTGCAATTTCAGTTTGAAGAAGTGATCTCTCAAGCCAAACAACAATTCTCTCACCTTGTATATTATTATGGCTAAAAAATCTTTCATAGCTGTATATTTTATTTTTTAAGTCACCATAAGTTAATAATTTTGTTGAATCAATTAAGGCTACTTTCTCACTATGTCTGGTCAAAAGCTTATTAAAAAATATTTGTATTTTATTTTTCATCCTCGAACTCCCTTCTCTCTACTTTGAAAAGTTATTAAACCTTTTTCGTATTATTTTTTAAAACTTTTAGTCAATATTTTAAAATTATACGATATCCCATTGATCTGAATCGATTCTTTCCCTCGTTCTGAATACCCAAATTTTGTATAGACCTTAAATGCTCTTTGATTAAATTCTGCTACTGACAGTTTAATTTCAATGCATTGAAAATTATTTAACATAAAATTTTCAATACTTTCCATTAATTTTTCTCCTAACCCTTGTCCAGTTAAATTCGGGGCCAACCCAAGACCAACTTCAAACTTATTGATTTCATATTGACTTACACAAAAAAAAGCTACCACAGTATTATTATCAACTATTTGAAAGTAGTTATCTCCTCTCAATTCAGATGAAATTATTTCTTGGTAATCTTCTTTATCATTTAACATATCATAAAATGAATATTCTCCTTCATAATGCCATTCATTCGCAATAATTTCTGCATTTTCTTGAGTTAATTTTGAAATATTTTTAAAATTAATCATACTAATCATTCCTTTCATTAATAAGAAAAACCGAAAACAATAACGCTACTAATATTATTACCCCAAATATTATAAAAATTACTGAGATTAAGCCAATATTAACCATATAGCTTAACAAAATATTTCCTAGAGGAGAAGTTAATGCTAGTAAGAAGGAGATCAATGCAAAGAAAGCTATTCTACCTTCTTGTGGAATAATTCTTAGCAACCATAAATCTAATGTACTATCAATGAGTGACAATGAAATTCCTAATAATAGTATTAAAAATGAAAATACAAATTGATCATGAAATATAGAGAGACTTATAAAGATTACAGCACAAAATAAAAGTATATAGGATAATAATTTTTTATTTTGAATTTTTTTCGATATAAAACTAAATAAAAATGCCCCCACTATCATTCCAAACATAAGTAAACCATCTACAATTCCATAATATAAAGCACCTTTCTTTAAAATTGTATGAACAAACGATGTCAAAATGATTTCTAAGGGAGAAAAAACTGTACTAATGATTACTGCTAAAGTAATTATCCCTAAAATATTGACGTTGTGAGTGATTTGTTTCAACATAGATAATGGTCTTATGTGTTTTGCATCTTCTGTAATTTCAGCATTTTCTTTTATTGTAAATGATACTACTGTAGATAGTATGAAAAATAGAGCAATTGAAATAAATGTGAATTTATACCCTATTTTCTCAAAGAAATAACCACAGCTAGCAACACCAATTAGTTCAAAAATAGACTTTATTCCATTAGACATACCAACCCATATTCCATACTTCGTCTGCTTTTCATTCAATTCAGCAATTATGGTTGTTGTTGCAGTGGTTCTTAATTGCTCTAAAACGTGTAAAACAATATTTATAACTATTACTATCCATACCGAATATTTCAGATCACAAGTTAGAAATAGTGCAATAAATAAAACTGCTCGAATTGCATCACTAACCCACATAAAAAATCGTGAACTTTTCCCTTTTGCGATATTTGCAATAATAAAAGCAAAAACTGTAGGTAAGGATTGCAAAATACCAGCCATAATAAGTGTCTCTACTGAAGCTGTAGTTTCTAATACATACCAATAAACTGCTAAAGCCGAAGCACTATTTGCTAATGATGATAATGAAACAGTGGTTAGGTATTTAATTATTTCATTACGTTCTATTTTCATGTAATTCACTTTCTCCAATCTGATTTAAAAATTTTGAAATCAATATTTTTTTTAATTAATTCGGATTTCACCTTTTCTAATTTAAAGGTATAATTAATATCTTCTTTATTGAATAATAAACCTAAATAAGTACCTGTATGTGCAACTATAATTCCAGAAATTCCAAACTTATCGACCAACTTTAACGCAAAATTCAAATATTTTTTTGGTAATACATTCTGATTGATTATGGCACTTTGTGTACTTATTTGACATACCATCTCAGTATCTTTCTTTTCCATAGCATAATCAAGTCTTTTAAGTAGTAACTCTTGTAAGTAATGTATTTCTTTTGTTTGTTTCTCTCTAGCTTTATAACAATCTGATGTCTCTACTACTCCTCCTTGATCAATTGCAATGATTGAAAGTCTTGGGATAAAATCAAATTGTTTTACACAAACACCATTTAAATTATAATACATCACAATATTGTCATACATTACAGCATCAGAAGGTTCAATAAAAGAAATAATCTTACCAATCATTTCTGCGGAAATATTTATATTACATGAGTCACAATATGCTCGTATTGAAGCAACTAAATCAGCAGAAGAACTTGATAACCCTTTTCCTTCTGGTATCAAACTATCAACATAAAAAGTACCTGAGATACTATGGCCAATTTCTTTTTCTAAGTGTTTAATTGCAGCAATAATTTTGACCTTATATTCAGGTACAACACGAATTCCATTTGTTTCTTCTGGAATAAAAGTAACTCTTGACATTAAATTAATTGGTAAGGTAACTAAATAACTAGTAGAATCAATATATCGATTTCCTTGAATCAATTCTCCGAATGAAGCATGAGCTTCTCCATACCCCTTTTTCATATTCATAGTTTCCATTTCTTTTTAGTTATCAATATTCCTATAACTAAAATCCTTTCATTAGGTCATTTTGCTAGTAAATTATAAACCTTTTATCTATCAACTTAAATTTATAACCTGATATTCATTTTTAATATCGTCTAATAGTATCTCAACTAGACTAGTTTCTAGTAATGATTCATCATAATCTACTGTAAAATTAATAACAAATTCATCTTCCTCTACATAAATTATTAACGGAAAATCTGTCGGCGATTGAATATACTCAGTATATTCAATTCTATTTCTTTTACGAAATCCTTCTAGTTTAATTTTTTTTGAATATACAAAAACTACTTGTATAAAATTATTTCTTTTTTCACGTGTCGGGAAGTCAATTAAGTCTAATAACTCAATATAAGATAACTCTTGACGCTCATAGGATTTATTTAATATGTCAACCATCCTATTAAATCTATCATTGGTCTTAGTTTCAGAAATATAATCAATTTTAATTGGTACAATATTTACAAAATTGCCCTGAATGTTAAATTCATCTGGCATCCGATTTGCATAAGGAATCCCTAAATTAATATAACTCGCTTTATCATTTAAAAATAACTTAGATAGCACTTCTGAGATTATTTGAGAGAAGATTACACTATTTGTATACTTTAAATTTAGTGTTTTATTAATACTTTGTTGATCTATAATTCGCTTAATGGTATGTTCAAAGTTTGACTTCGGTTTTGAGTGACCAATTGAAACTAATTTACTTAAATCTGAATATTCATCTAAATATTCAGATTTAATTTTTTCTAATTTTAGACTTTGCTGATTCTCTTTACATTTGAAGATTGACGTAAAATAACTATTATCATATTGAATGGCATCCACTTTTGAATTATAGACTTTTAGTATTGAATTCCATAATAACTTAACAGAGATTTGGTCAAAAATAATATGATGAAATTGAAATAGTAACGTAATTTGATTATTGCTCTTTACATAAATATCTACTTTATATAATTTACCATTTTCAAGATCGAAAAAAGTATCTTCAACTTTTTCTAAAATTTTTCTTTTTAATGACTTTTTATTAAAAAAAATCTTATGAACTTCAGCTTCAAATAAATTATTATTTATACTTTGGACTATTTCATTATTGAAAATTTCAAAATTTACATTATATACTAAATGATTTTGTAAACTTATCTCTATGGCTTTTTTCAATCTAGGTAAATTTATCCATTCTTTAATATCTATTCTAAATATAACTTTAAGATTTTTTCCTCCGTTATTCAGCTTATCTGATATCCATATTTGCTTTTGAGAATCTAAAAGAGGTATTTTATCATATTCAAATTTATTAATACTATGAGTTTCGACTAAAGTTTCACTGTTTGATTTTCTTCTCCTTTCAATTACTCTACATAGTTCACTAATTGTAGAGGAGTCAAAAATGTCTTTTGCAGGAATCAGTATCCCGTACTTCTTTCTAATTCTATATATTAATTCCGGAATGTGTATTGAACTACCACCTAGTAAAATAAAATTGTCACTGATTTTTACCTCTATTCCACCTAAAATTTTTGAACAAATAGAACATATTTCCTTTTCAACTTCGTATAACTTTTTTTCCATATTTACGCTAATTTCTATATATAGTCACACTATAAAATATTTTCTAGTTTTACTTTTTTAACCGTTATGTGATTATTACCGTGGGTGCATATAGCACACTGATAATTATCTTTGATATGTAATAGCTTAAATATCAACGCTTGATTTTTAATCACTTTTTTTAAATACCCTACTGAGAATAAAGTTTTTAACTCGGAACTATTAAAATTTATTGATTCTATATCAGAGAGACCCTTGCCAGTATATTTAACATAGGACTCTTTTAGTACCCACAATTTATAATAATCATTGGAACATGTTATATAAGATTTTTCCTCCTCTGAAAAAAAGTCTATGACCTCATTCGGAAATTCATTTATAGTAGATTCGATATCAATTCCAATGAAATTTTTACTTAAGCAAACTATAACAATATTTCTTGAATGTGAAATATTAAAATTGGGTGCATCAACTATAAAAGGTTTTCCAAACTCGCCTATACTAAAAGGTTTATTTTTTTTATGACTTTTATTAATCAATTTATCAACATAATTGAAAACAATTATTTTTCCTACTGCACTTAATACAATATCTCTATCATTTTTATATTTTCTTAATTTATTAGCATCAGATTTTGGAAGTTTTGACAGCAATAATTCTTTACAGTCATACGATTGAATAGAATTTTCAAAAAAATATACTTCGATCATGACTTTTACTCTAGTTCCAAGCCAACTTTATTATTCCTAGCCAATCCCAAAATATACTGTCCAATTGCAATATCAAAAACTGCCATTCCCATAGGATTAAAAAAAACCGTGTTATTTATAAAACAGCTTGGTGTCAAATCTGTGATTTCCATACAATCACTAGGTTTCAATCCATTAAATTTAAACATTCTTTCAATATCTGTACCAGCTCTGCAAACTTCAGTCCACTTATCAACAATAATTGAATCAAAAAACTGTAGCATACTCACATCATAATCTCTTAATGAGATATTTAAATGCACACTACCATTTTTGGGTTGAAAATTTAAGTATCCGCTACTTGAAGTAGTTGCAGTAATAACAATATCTGCATTTTTGAAAGATGTCTCCAAATCATTAGTCTGACTAATATCGATTCCATCTTCTGAATAATTGTATAAATCAATATCCTGTATATCAAAAATTTCCACTGAATTAATGTACTCTGAAAATTGATCTAACAACATAATTAAATGATTTTGGCCAATTGGACCATAGCCTATAATAAGAATCTTTTGATTTGTCTTGTGAGTAGTATTAAATAGGTACCTTAAAATATATCCTGTCACACTAACTGTTCTGATAACGCTTATATGTGATGAGTTTATAAAAGCTAATGGCTCTCCAGTCATTGAGTCATTCAAAATAGTTATTGAATTTGCTCTCAATTTCCCTTGCGATGTATTTTCCGGGAAGCTAGCTATCCATTTTATCCCCGATATTCCCAATTTATCACTACCAATTCTTGCAGGCATTGCTATAATACGATTTTTAGCGTTATCAAAATTTAAATAGGGTTTAATTGGTTGATCATATTTACCAGTTTTTAACAGATCTACTGTATCTTTAATTACATTAATTGTATCCTTCCATGGTTTGTTTAATTGATTTAGATTAGTATTATTTAGATATAGCATTTAATATCCTCCTTATATTTTAAATTAATCCATTTTGGATTGTATATCGTATCAATGTACGGAAACCCACCATCCGCAAAGAGTAAAAGTATATTCCCCTGGAAATTAGTTCCTACTTTTCCAATATATTTTTTTGCTGCCGAAAATACACATCCAGAAGATCCCCCTACAAAGATACCTTCCTTTTTCATAAGCTCCCAGCATCCAACAATTCCTTCAAACTCATCAATTATTATATAATCATCAATTTTTGACTGTTTTAAAAATTTTGGGTTAATACTTGATCCAATACCGGGTATATATCTACTTTTTGTTTTATTGCTAAATATGGCACTTCCCTTTACATCTACAGCAACTACTTTAGTATCTTTACTTAACTCTTTAATACGATTAGAGATTCCTGAAATCGTTCCCAAAGTACTTACAGCAATGAAGACATAATCATAATGTATATTTTCCTGACCAATTTCATTGCCTAAACCTTGATAATGCGCCATGTAATTATTATTATTTTGGTATTGATTTGTCCAAAACGAATTCTTATTTTCATCCATGAGCTTCCTAACAGCATCCAACCTTGTCTTTAAAAAACCTCCTGTATCATCACGATCAGATACTTTTATAACAGTCTCACAAAGAGTATACAATAAATTTTCATAAACCGGATTAATATTAGGATCAATGACCGGAATAAACTTAATCCCAACCATATTACATAGACTCGCTAATGAAATTGCAAAATTACCTGATGAAGACTCAATTACCACTGTATTTTTATTAATTTGTCCCCTTTTGATAGCTTGTTCTAAAATAAAGTATGCTGGTCTAACTTTAATGTTATCTAACATATTAAATGATTCTAATTTAGCAAAAAAATTATACCCACTAATATTAATATTTGTCATTTGATGAGTGGGAGTATTTCCAATTAGATGTTTAATTTCTCTTAGCCTTTGTAAGAGCTTACCATTCATAAATAATCCTCCTTTTTTAAAAAGTTCAACACTTCTATTTATCTTTGTTCATTAGTACACTAATGAACTTAGGTGTACACCTAAGCAATCTATCCTCCAACAATAATAATGATATCCATTAAAATTAATAGTATTGTTACTAATTTCAAAATCTTCTTCATATTTAAACTTCCTTTCAGTTTTTATTTATTGTATAATGAATAAAACTAAGTTAATTTTTTGTTGGGAAAATGGGAAAAGTTATGAAATCAAAACTTGGCATCACACTTAGAAAAGTTCGTAACGGAAAACAAATCAGTCTATGCTCTGTAGCTGATGAACACCTTTCAAAATCACAAATATCTCGTTTTGAACGTGGAGAATCAGAGATATCTTGTATTCGACTAATCAATATTTTAGACAAATTACACATTACTTTGGATGAATTTCTTATTTTACATGATGAAGACTACACCAACACCGAATCATTTGCTAACTTGGTACAGTACATTCGTAAGCAATATTCATCACAAAGTATCAATAATATAGCATCTCTACTTTCCGACATTTCAAATTACACTCTGAATTCTTTTGAGAAAACAATGGTAAAATCCATTTTACACACAATGGATTCGAGTGCCATTCCATCAGATGAAGAACTACTTCAACTGACAGACTATCTTTTCAAAGTTGAAAAATGGGGTTATTATGAGATTATTTTATTAGGTAACTGTGTACGAACAATTAACTATAACTCCTACTTCTTACTAACTAAAGAAATGTTAAATAATTATATTTACTCATCTCTGAATAAAACAAATAGGCGGATTGTCACTCAGCTAGCTATAAATTGTTTCATTCTCAGCATAGATAAAGAAGAATTTTCTAATTGCTCTTATTTAATTAATGAGATAAAGGGGTTGTTAGAGAATGAATTAAACTTTTATGAACAGACGGTTTTTCTCTATGCAACCGGTTACTATGAATTTAAACGTCAATTAAGTAGTGGTATTGAAACAATGAAACAAGCTATACAAGTTCTCGATATTTTAGGAGAAGACGAGTTAAAATTACACTATACTAGCCATTTTAATAAACTGGTAAACAATAAATGAAATGATTCTTTACCATCTAACGTTTTATAATCAAGAGTCTCAATAAAACCATAAAAGCAACAAGTTCATTCGGACTTGCTGCTTCTTTCTCTTATTCTTTAATTATTGTTTATTTTGAAATGAATCCTTCAAAATCTTTTAGTTGAAAATTATATTTTTCAGTGAGTAACACATTATCCACTGCAACATCTTCTCCCAATGGGTAAATATTTCTTTTGAAACGGTTGTAGGAGGAAAATCTCTCCTACACTATTATTGATTCTGAGAGAAAATTGCAAAATATCATCTACCAAACTTTCAATTATTAAGATTTTTTGCAGTTTATCTGAATTAGAATCGCAAGGCTTCTCAATAATATAATTGTCGAATTTTTTCATTCTAACTTCCTCTCCACTATTTCTTCCTTTATCAAGAAAAAGTTAGCTCAATATTAATAAAGTACAATTCTAAATTAACTCCAATTATTGATTCATGATAATATTTCAGTAACTCATCGTGCAATTAAAAACAAGGATTTTTATTTCAAACGATCCATCGTGATCACTTCATCAGCCATCTCCCAAATTGCCGGATTATGTGTTGCGATAATGATTAGCCTATTATCATCTCGAAGAGATAGCAAAATCTTCATAATCAACTGAGAGGTTGCTGGGTCTATTGAAGCTGTTGGCTCATCTGCCAGAATAAGGGGTGGATTCTTTAAGATAACTTTTGCCAAGGCAACCCGTTGCGATTCTCCGCCCGATAACTCAAAGATGCGCTTATCTAGGTCAAGATAAGCCAGGCCGACCTGTTCTAAAGCCTGCTTCTGCCTCAACCGCTGTTCCGACCGACTCAACTTTTGACCAATGAGACCTAGCTTAAGGTTTTCTTCAATACTTTGGTTTTCAATTAAGCCAAAGTTCTGGAAGAGGTAGCCCAATTCGTGACGGAAAAAATCACTCGATTTATAATTGGCCAAGTCTTTACCTCGGTAAAAAATCGTCCCATCATAAGATTCTAATTTCCCAATCATATTCATCAAGGTTGTTTTTCCGCTACCACTTGAACCAATTAAGGCATAGACTTTTCCAGCCTCAAATGTCATTGAAAGATTCGAAAATAACTCTCGTTCTCCAAAAGATTTACTCACCTGTTTAAGTTCAATCATATTAACCTCCCTTCAAAACAAGCATGGACATCTTGTTTTCTTTCTGCATTTGGACATGTAACTGTAAAAGAGATAGACCAGTAAAGAGTAACGAGACTAAGAAAGCAACTCCTATCTCTACCTGAAGAAATACACTCGCAACAAATCCCAGTAAAAACACACCCAGTTGAGCAAAGAGATAAGTGCGATGGATTTCTAAGAACCTGAGACCTGCAATGCGTTTGATAAAAATGGCACGTCTAAATTCTTCAAAGTAGAGCCTATTCATAGTGTTAAACAACAAGATTGAAGTTGCAATCCCAAGCACAGCTCCTGCTAGCATTACCCAACGTTCCCTCTGGATATTATCCAATAATGTGATGTAGTTGTGGTAACCTGTTTGCATTTCTGAGACCCAATTTTCAATGCCTTGTCTCTGGATAAGCTTCTGGGCATCAGACAATTGATTAAAGAGAACGTAGTTCTGTACTGCGTCTACCCAAAACAGAATGGACTGTGGACCAGTTGATTGGGGTGTTATAACAATGATGATTGGATCTTTCAAAAACTGCTGGTAAGAAATAGGGGTCGTATTATACACAAAACGATCCTGACCTGATTCCAAATAACCTACCGTAGCAGTCATTTGCTGTCGTTCATCTTGACTAGACATGCGACTGGTTAAGTCGTCTTCAAAAACAGATTTATAATGTTCTTCCTCTGAACGGAGGTGTTCAGGCAGCAATAAGACAAACTCCCCTACATCAAGGTGATTCATCTTTTGCTCAATAGTTGTATCTACAGGAATGTTTTGACGCTCCAAGTATTGCGGTGTGACGATAAGGACATTGCCATTCGGGCTGTAATCGTGCCATTCTGTAGAGGTTGTCAAGTTTTTGGAGGAAGCCATGCCATTTTGCAAAGTACGGTCAATTAACTGGTGTCTAGATAAGAAAGCCTTTTGTTCTGAAACAGCCAGATCCATCAATTGATACCAAGTTCGGAGTTTCCTTTGAGCTTGTTCATCAAAACCAGGACTCGTTCCTTCACGGCTCATTGATAGGATAATCAGTTGCCTTTCCTGACTCCAAACCTCTTGTCCAATCCGATGCTGTTGCCAGGCTTGGGAATACTTTAAGCTACTCCCTATTCCCAGCGTTACAATAATAATCGCTAATAGTTGACCGATTAAAATCAAACTAATGATTCCTCTGACAGGCACTTGCCCTTTTATAATCTGCATCAGGTGTATCTTTTTTATCCCAACTGCGAAGAGTTGAGCGAAAAACAGGGAGATCGACAACAAGATGAGATTATAACTGAGCAAGCCTTCTCCTATGGTCATTAGGGATTGCGTTGGAAGCGACAGAATTTTTTGCATAAGAATGGCGAGCACGCCAGCTAAACTGAAACCAACAGCTATCCCTTTCAAATCCTCACCAACTGGTCTAAGGAAAATGGACCACCGTTTCTCTCCTGAAATGAGGCGAATGCCCGACGACCGTAATTGGCTAATTTGACTAATTAAAGTCAGTGCTGCAAAGGTTAAGATGAAAATCAATAGACTGATTAACTGAAATCCGTTACTAAAGATAGCCATTAACGTAGATAGTTTAGATGGAATTGTCAGGTGCATGTTAGTCAAGCCAAGTTGACTTAGCTCCTCCCTTAGCAAGTGAATATCTAGGTGTCCATCGAATACAAAATAGTTTGTTTCAACACTACTACTTTGAGCATCTTCTAGATTTTTTTCCTGAAGCCCATCAGGCAACTTTCCGTCCCCAAAGGTCGTATAAGAAAAAACTGTAGTACCTTCTGAGTTAATATCTTGGTGTTGAATCGCAATAAAGCTATCCGTTTCTTCTGCTAGTTTTTCCAAGCGTGTAGCAACATGCTGAAAAGTTGTTTCAGGGGAAGAATCACGTACAACAACGTTGGGGTAATAATGGGAGACATATGTATCAGTCCAAATGGTAAATACCCAAACAAAGAACAAACTAGCAAGCAGGTTGGATATGAGTATAAATAATTTTTTCATAGTGCATTCCTTATTCTAAAATAGAGGGGAGAAATACCCCTGCCCTCTATAAATTAACAAGCTTACTAAACTATTGATAAAAGAATCTTCTTCAATTTTTATAAACCAATCTTAAATACTTTAGATTTTGTAACTCATAATTTTCAACAGTTGGTTAGCTATGAAAGCATTTTATCAAACATCTCCATTCTTATATCTATCTGGTATTGTTACAAGCTCTCATCAGAATACCTTTCTCTAAATAGTTGAATTTTAAAGTAATACGAAATCAATCAGCCTTCCCAACATCAAGACCATTGGACTTCTTTTGTGATTGCACTCGAATCTCCAATTGTTTATTCTTCTGAATAAACTGTTGGTAAGGAATTGTATTACTAAACATAAAAACACCTAGTAATGCAAATGTAACTAATTTTTTAATTCCACGTTTTTTTCTCACGCAATGAAACCCCTTTCTGTTTCCTTGTTTTTATTCTAACATATATATTTTTATTTAGCCAATTTTTTATTGTTTATTGAACTTTTTTTAATTTTTATTACCATAAAGAATATTATATTCCTTTAATTTGCTATTTTGAACTAAAAATTTTATAATGAAATTAAGCAAATAGGAAGGTTTATTATCTTTAATGAATACACTCGCAGAGAAATTCAGATTGAAAAGAAAAGAGTTGAGACTCTCCCAACAAGCTCTTGGAGAAGGAATTTGTGAACAAAGCCAGATTAGTAAAATTGAGAGAGGGCATTTCATTCCCTCTGCAGACCTTTTGTTCAAACTCTCACAACGACTTGAAGTACCATTAGATTATTTTTTTAATGAACAAATTGAAATTAAATCTAACCTCTCTAATTTCAAGCAATTATCTGCTCGCCTATTAGATGACAGAAATTATGATGATTTGGAATATATTTATAGAATAGAGATTGAACGAAGTACTTTTCTAACACTAGAAGACCGAACTTACCTTGAATGGATTAAAGCTATTATTGACTTCTATCAATATGACAGTAAGTGTGAGGCTATTTCTTCATTGGAAAATATATTATTAAAAGTCTCCTCAAATACTCTGATTTATTTAAAGGTATTGAATACTCTATCTAATTTCTATTCCTTAGTGGGTCGTGAACAAGAATATGAGGCAAACTACTCTCATTTAATGGAGTTATATCAGACAAAAAATTTTGAGCATCAAGAGTTTTTATTTGGCTACATCAGAGTTCGTTACAACTACGCTCACTACCTAGTGTCAAAGGAAAAATATAACGAAGCCATCCAAGAAGCTCTTGAGACGATTGAACTCTGTAAACAAAGACAGACAAGCTACCAACTGGCTCCCCTACTTATTCTTGTAGGAAATGCTGGAGCCAAGTTTCTAGACAAAGAACAAGTCAAAAATTATTATATAGAAGCAAGAGAGTTATGTAAGATTTATAACAATCCTTTAATGCTGATGAAGATAGAAAATTATTTGAAGGAATTAGATACTGTATAGTTAATCTTGACATTATAGTTTTTCTGAAACGTTAAATAACCTGTAAGGCTGATAGTGATATTAATACTATCAGCCTTATAATTTTTCCATGTTATCTCAAATAACTATACTGATTTTGTTTCCCGTTCTAATTTGGTAACATTTTGATTTCTTGTGTTATCAAGTATATTGATAAAACTCTCTAATCTCCTAACCTTATATTCATAATCATCTATCCATTTAGTCATAAATCTTTGATTTTCTTCGATTTCTTTCTCCACCTGCTCCAGTTTGATAGCTGAAGTCAGGTTCATCTTGGCAAAGAGATTGAAAAGAAAAATGATAAATAAGAGTAAACGATAAGATAAAACCATTGAGCAGTTGAATTTATCCAACAAATCAATAAAAAAACTAGTAAGGAAATAAGTGAATAAATATAAGGAGATATTTGCTCAAAATGATGATTTTTTTGTATCGTATGTGATAACTAAATCTACGACTGATGCAATAAAAATTATCATAATTTCAAATATGTTTTATAAAAGATACACATTTTATATAATGGTTGTCTGGGTTCCTATTTTTGAAAACATATCCCTTCTTCTTTTGAAATTTTCTTACTCAAACGATTGATAAACTTATTCACTTTAAATACGATATTTTCATATCTATTGCTCTCTAATTCTATCTGGATACCTAACTCATTCAATTCCTTCTCAACAACATCAATGCCAATTTTATCAGTTATATTCAATTTTGAAAGATTCAATTTCATTTTTTGCTTATTTTCAACTGAAGCCAGTAAATATTCTGCTACTTGATTTAAGGTTGTCACTCGTTCTTGCAAAGCATTGATTCTCAATTCTGAAGCTGCTAATTCATGAATTAAATCATCTTTAATTGTAATATAAGAGTGCTTATCCATATCCAGCTCAAGTAAAGTATACACTTCCTCAATCTTCTCTTTAATCATATCGACTGTCGTTTTTCTGCGGAATGGAATCGTTTGATTTTCAGAGCTAAACTGTCTAATCAAGGTTCGGCCTTTCATATAACGATTTTTATCGGCAACATCTTTGTGATAAATGTAGTAGGAACTGGTTTCCCTGATGAAAACTTTCACCTTGTCCTCCTCCATATCGAGCTCCATGTTAGGCAAAAAGATAAGCCCTTCCTGACGAATACCAAACTTGACCTTGATGTAAATACCATCATCCACTACTTTTTCGATTTGATTGAGTGACAACTCTACCTCAAATTCATGAACAGCATCTCTGTTTCTCCTAAACTCTTGATAAGATTCCCAAAACTTCTCCTCGCTTGGGAGTTCTTTTTCTTTGGAGAATCTCTCTTCTTGATAAACTTGAACTAAATCCTTAACTTCTGGATCTTTCAAATATTTTCTCTTCTCAAAATAATCTTTGAAAAACTCTACATCATATAATTTTTTCTGGTCTAGTTCTGTCTCTTTCACTTTTACTCCTGCAAATTGAAAAGAAACATGCTTTTGCTTAGGATTGATATTTAATCCAAATAGTTTTGCTTTTTTTACCAGATTTTCTAAGTTATCAACCTTGGGTAAAAGAAATTCCATAAGCTCTTCCATTTTCCTTTTGGCAAAGTAATTCTTGAAAAATTCTTCTGTGTAAGCTTGCTTGCGATTGAGTTTATTACCACGCACAACTTGTCTCATAGTTGAGTCCGTCATAAAAAAGGTGGCATGCTTGTGACTGAAATCTATCTTCACATGTAGTAATGGAGCGTTCTTTTTGAAATCCTCTAAATCGGTAGAATTTTCCATCAAAAAATAGAGTCGTTGCTTAAGTTCATATTTGTGATTAGTCTTACGATAAAATTTATACTGCTGGTGAGAATAGCGATTCTCGATAATTTTTGCACCTGCAATTTTAGAAAATCTATCTGAAATCATGCGAAGATTTCGTTCGACTTTATAATTCCACTTTAGTTTTTTGTCCGAATTGTTATCAACCGAATTAACAATGATATGATTATGGAGGTGATTTTTATCAACGTGAGTCGCAACGATAAAACGAAATTTACCACCAGTTAACTCCTTCATTGTCTCATAGCCAATCTGATTGATTTGTTCAGGAGTGAGATGATCTTCGGGTGAAAAGGACTGAATGATATGGTGAGCATGAATTAGTCGTTGATTTTCCTCATGCCTGTCGTGGCGAAAATCGTAAAGCGTATCATTACTGATAAAATTTTCATGATACATATGCACCATCTCTTCATAGCTAGGAAAATCCAGAAAATTCCTCATACCATAGTCCGATACCAATGCAAGATTCTTGGTCTTCTCAGGATTGAGAATATACTTGATGATTTTTTTGCGATAACTCTTTCCGTGAACGGCAAAATGTCTAGTGATGACCATGAAACTCCCTCAACTTTTTAGCTTGAATACTAAACTCTTTCTCTACCTCTCTTATCAATTCGGAGATTCCTTTTTTCAAGTTATGCAATTCATCATTTGAAATTAACTGAGATTGGTTTACACTTCGGGCAATCTGGTTAATATTGTTGCCAATCCTCTTCAACTCAAACACCAAATCTTGATAACCAGTTGTATCAATGGTGATGAAATTCATACCAGGATCGAGTAGGGTTCGTCGAGCATATTCTGAAAAAGATTGACAACCGCTTTGGTCGATACAATGTTTCAACTGACCCAATTCGCTATCAGATAGGAAAACTTTCTTTAGATTGGTTCGGTAACGATTTTCCATGTGCTTACCTCATGTATTTTTTACGGAAGTCTTGACTAAGAGGAATGGAGTTCCCTATTTCTTGAATCAATTCCTGAACGCAGGTTAAGAGAATGGATACATGTTCTTGGGTGACTTGATGTTCTGCCCTTGATAAGATTAAAATCTCATAAACATCACGACTGATTTGTTCTAACTTTTGAGATTGCCAGAAAGTGAACCACTTTTCAGCAGTCATTTCAAACTCTTCCACCAGTAACTTATCTCTAGCAAATGGAGAGAAGTGTTCAAATCCCTTCTTTTTCATCATCACCTCAATCATTTCTAGTTCATTTGCGGTTAAATTAACTTCTTTGCGAATATCTCTGTATTGTTCTGACATACTATTTCCTCACTTTCATGCATGGTCGTACGATCCCCGACCCCGTGTCAATCACGGGAAACTTGCAAAATCAAAATTCAGCATTCTGTAAGGTTTTGCGAGCTCAGATATTGTGTCCACAATATCCCAAAAATCATATCGCCAGCCGACCAAAACCTTCTAGTTTTGATAGCCAACGATAAGATAACTTGGTGGGCTTCGCCCCCAAACCCCCAGAGAAACTCAAAAATTGATTTTCTAAAACTAGATAGAGTATAACAAGATTGAGCTGTAAAAATTATCACATCATCGAAAAATAAGGAAATAAAAAGAGAGCTGAATGCTCTCAGATATTTCTTATATAGTTAATTCCTCTAAATTTATTAACTTACTGTCCATTAATAACTGGTATCATCCAGTAATAAGATGCTCTTAATATTCTTTAGTTCTACATTGGATATTTCAGAGTCTGAAAATAATTCAAATTTATATTTGATAAACATAGCACTGCCATCATTATGTGTAGACATAATAATTTGGTAGTCTGATAATGAATGTCTTATTAAATCAATTAAAGCATATACATTCATAGAATCCATGTCTTGAATCGGATCATCAATTGATAAAAATTTGAATTCTTTTGAAATCTTAAATGTAGTATTTAGTGCCAAAGTGAAAGCAAACGAAATAACAGCTACTTGTCCAGAACTCAATTGATACATCACATCCTGCTCACTATTACTATTTGCTATAAACCTAATATTAGAATTATTTTGAGTAGTTAGTAAAACTCCCATTCCTTGTTGATAATTTTGTAAAATCTTAGCAGTATACATATAAAAAGGAAGCTTTAGCTTTTGAATCATCTGTTCTTGGTAAGACTTTATATTATTATTTAATTCCCTAACACGATCCTGAAGATATGTAATCGTTTGTTCAATGATTTGAAGACGTTTCTCAATTTGGTGAAACATCGTTAAACTTTGTAATTCAAACTGGTTAATAATATATCCTCTCTTTTGATTGATACTTTCTATAGTACAGTCTTCAAAAGTTTTTTCATTAGAATCAAAGTATTTATCAAACAGATTTTGTAAATCTAAACTTTTAGAATAATCAAATACTATTTGTGATCTAATCTCCTCTAAGAATACTAATAACCTATCTTTGTTCTCTTTAAATTTATGCAAGGAAATGGGTAAAAGTTCAAAAGAAATTTCAAATTCCCTTATTGATTCTCCAGCTAAAATAGAATATTTTTCTAAAAGTTTTTCAAAATCTACCCTCTTATTTACAACTCTAAGGAAAGTACCATAGACTTCATTTGGAATCAACAGTTTTTCTTGCAATGAACTTATTAACTCTTTTTTCAAAATCTCAAACTTTTGTAGCGAAGCACTTTTATCAACTAACATAGGCGTAATCTCTGAGTTCATTACAACCAAGTTGCTAAAAGACTCAGGAAAATTATAATTACCTATGGATCGTATCACCTCTAAAAAATCATCAGAAAGAACAAAGAGTTTCTCTTGCTCAATTTGAATTTGATTGTGTAACTCCATTTTTAATTGATTTAATTCTTCAACTAAATTTGAAACTTCCATTTCAAAATTAGTCAAATTTTTACGCAGTTGATTCGTTGTTTCTTCATAGGCTACCAGTAAATTCTCGCTTTCAATCCAATCATAACCACAAAACACACATTCTGAATTTTTTTCATCACTATGTTCTTTTAGACGACTTCTTATCTCGAGTAACTTGTTAATCGAATTTGCACCATCATCCAGTTGCTCTTTTTTAATCTTGTAATTTGTTAACTTGGAATCAAACGTTTCAAGCCATACTTGACCAAATTCCCAATTTGGAAAACCGTTTAAAGAATTCTTAATTGTCTCTATATTAAGTTTATCAATTTCGACATCAAGCAGACTCTCTAGAATTTTTCCACGTTTAAACATTCTACTGTCATTTTCCAATAACTCTAGTTGTCCAATATAATTTTTAAGTAAAAAATAGGAATAATTTTTATCATTTGAAATTAAAGTATGATTTTGTTTAATAAACTCTATATTTTCCTGATTTTCAAGCATTTCTCTAACTATTAAGTAAATAGTAAAATCTTTATCGTCCAGCACCTCTCGCTCAAACTGCTCACTTTGTTTTCTGAGGAAGTAATCCTTTGGAGAAAATGAATTTCGAAATTCTTGTAATTTATCAATTTCTGATAGATATATATTTAAACTTTCATTTGATAATTCATCATCAAAAACAATCGATTTATTGTTAAAAGCAAAGTCAGTATCTGCTCTAAGAAATAATTTAGAATATGGAGTGTTATTCTTAATTGGGGAATTTTTTAGCTTATCCTTTTTTGCTTTTAGTTCCTTTTCACTAAAGGATAAAACACTTCTTAAACGCTCTAATTGATTTTTTCTATTAACATAGTTTCCAATATTTAATAAAAAGTTCAATTGCTCCTTTCTATCTTTCTCCTTTTGCTTCAAATAATAAGCTGTTTCATCTTGTTGAATATAATGAAACAAATCAAAAGTATCACCTAATCTATAATCTTCTGATTCATATCCTAAAAACTGACTAATGGCCTTTTGTATATCTCTTTCACTCAAACCATCAAAGTCTTCAAGGGGTTGAAATGAAATTCCTGGTCCAAACCGAACTGTTCTTTTAAATTTTGAAAATGAAAACTTTGGTACATTACTTCCCTCAGCATTCATACTATACTTATAGAGACTAGATACTATCAAAGAACTACCTTCATCATTTGTCAACATTAGCTCAATGAATGTATCTTCATTAGGATTATTTTGAAAATATGGAGCACTCAAACTACTTCTACCGTCACTATAATCGGACTCTTCAATTCGACGAATTTTCCCAGTTAATGATAACTCTATTGCGTCAAAAATTGTAGTTTTTCCAAATCCATTTGGTCCAACAAACAAAGTTACATTCTCTTGAAAATCAATAATTCTAGTTTCCTTTATATTTTTAAAGTTTTTTATTAAAATTTTTTTGATTTTCATTGTAATAATTCTCCTATTTGTAGTAAATCAGAAATATTATCATCATCGGTAGAAATATCTTTTAGTGATTTTGATAATTTCTCATCAGTGTTCTTAGTATAAAAATCCAATAATCTATTATCTAATTCATCCTTATCATCCTGATACTGACTTTCTATACTTTGATAAATATCATTTCTTTTAGGGAGTGTGAAAAATGGTAGTTTTACTCCAATTTCCATAGCCATAAAATACGACTCACTAAAAAACATATCATCTTCAAAAGCATCAATATTAGATTCTAAGTAAGTATAGAGTATTTCATTAGTCTCTTTATCTCGTAAATCCAATAACCCATTTCGAGTGTATAATATTATGAACTTTCTAAAATAATAATAGTCCTCTTCAATCAATAAAATTGATCGTTGAACTTTCTCGTCTTCAAATACTTCCTTCAAGTCATCAACTTCTACCAAAATAAACATAGAAGTATTTTTCTTGATGTTTTCATGTTCTGGTGTTAGAGATACCCTTTCAAAATCTTTTATTACTTGTGAAGTCTTATCATCATCGAAAAAATTATTTAGCTCATCAGGACTATATTGACTAACAATAAAATACTCTGATTTTTGTGAGTTAGTATAGAAATCAAAATCTGTATCCAACTGGTTAAAATGGTTATTTTGTAAAAATTTTATAACGATGTCTCTCATATTAGTCCTCCGGCACACTCAAATTCTTTTCTTTTACTTTCTCAATGCTAATGAATTCCATATTCGGTTTAAATATATTATGTTGTACTCCTGTATTCCATTCTTCACGATATCTATTATCTAGCATGCCATCAAATTCATCAATTCTATTCCCAATATGCAACTCATCTATATCTCTATTAATAAGGAAATCATGATTAAAAGTAGCTTTTAAAAATTCTGAGTTGTCAATTATTTCTTGAATTTTTTTTGCAATTATCCCAGGTCTATCCTGAATACTAATCAATGAAGTTCTATAGCTCTTCCCATTATCATCTAAATAACTGTAAGCTTTAAACGAAAATCCCTTAATTTTCTCCAGTAATACATAAAATATATCCTCCATTGGGGCATTACGAAACAATTCTAAAAATTTTTCATCTGAATTTTCGTGTGGTAACATCATTCTTACAAATTCATAAAACTCATCTTTAGTCAATGACAGTAAATGATTATTTATTTCATCCATAAGTTTAAAATCTTCCTCTCTAATGTCACTTGCATAATCACGATGATATTTTTCCCACCTATAGGTCAAATTTTTTTTCATTTCATATACTTCATCTTCAGAAGTTTCCGTTTCAATAATGGAAAGTATTTCTCCAAAGGATATTTCTGGAAAACCAAACTCACTGTGTTCTTGTCCAATGCTATGATCCAATAAAGAACCTACATACCTGAGATATACTTGGTCTAAATGTGAGACACTATCATTCAATGAATTACCTTTTGATTTTAAAATTTCTTTTATTTCAGCTTTACAATAATCTCTAATTGTATCATTATTATCATCCTGAGAAAGTGGACAATAATAAAGATCGTTTTCTTTATTGTATGGATATAGTTGAATACATGAATTATTATCAGTATATTTTTTTCTGCGACCGTCTTTCTTTAAATACTCATACCGAGATAAATTGAAATCTGTTATTGCTACAATAACGTGTAAGTATCTTGAATCAGGACTAACTTCTACAGTTAGTATATGTCCTTGCCCATCAAATTGATGGATTTGAAATCCTTCCTCATCAATTATTTCTTTCCAAATCTTTTGATTACTTCTCTTATCCTCAACCTCACAATATTTTCTTGTTTGTATCTTAAAAAGAGTTGAATATTGTTCCCTTGACGTACCATCTATATATGCCTTTACTTGATGCCTAGATATAACTTTGTCGTTGTTATCAACAATATCAAAATCTTCAGCATTTTCATATCTAATCACATAATTCTCGTAATTAGGCACCTTATCATCAATACATTTTTTCAATTGTCTTAACGCTACTAAAAATCCTACTTTCCCTTGATGGATATATCCACTCCAACTTGGTGTTGCATTCCTATTTTGGTTAACGTTTGAACTCGCCAACTTAATCCCCCCTATTATTTAACTCTTTGTTAATCACCCACAACCGTTCCTGCACTATCTTCAACATCTCTTTTTCAACCGTGTTCCATTCTCCAAATAGTAAGTCATGAAGAACGGTTGCTGCTGAAGTTTTATCTTCTCTTGAATCATATACACAACTTCTATCTCGTTGGTAAATTTGAATTCTTTCAAAGATAGCTAGTTCTTCCATTTGTCGTGTATTATCAACTAGATGATTTACAATGAAATCATGATGTTCTTTTGGTGTTGCACGAGCTTGATTTGGATTGATAGCATACAGTTCTTCGTATCTGATAAGAGTACTCAGATAGGACAGCTTAGGCTTTGTCGCAATCAAGGCTAATTGTACTTCATATCCCTTATTTTTCAATAGTTGTGCTGTTTTCTTTGGAACATCAATTGTTCGTAAAGTTCCCTCAATCAAAAGATTGTATCCCAAATTACTCAATTCTGTTACTAAAGACTCTACCATTTTGCCTGCAAAATCTTTGGTGTATTCAACACTATCTTTGTCATATTCTTGCTGCAGTTCTAAATAGTGTGGATGCTGAGAACGAAAACTATCGCCATCTATGATAACAATATTTCCTTGAAATTCTTTCTGTTTAATACGATGAATTGTAGTCTTACCGGCACCACTTTGCCCTCCAAGCAAAATCGCTATAGGTTGTTTACTGGGCTTTTTTCCTCTTGTCAGTGAGCGAATGTTTCGCGCTAGAGCATGTTTGAATTCACTATCAGTATAATCTTGGATTCCCACTAGGCCACCATCCGTTTTTCAGATATCTCTAACATACGTTCAATTCCATCCAAATAACCGCTATATCTCTCTATTTCATCAAAAGTTTCTACTAAATAGATATTCGTATGAATCAAGTCAGATAGATCATCACTCATTAAAATCCAAGGATTAGATTCATCATCAATGCTAATTCCCTGACTATCTTGATAACGATAGAGTCGAGATAGTAGATTAGCACCTCTTTCTTTCACAATTTCAATTTTTAAAGTCAATTCATAATCTTCAACAGGATTGAGCATTTTATCTTCTCCTACAATATCGACATAAGATACATTAAACTTCTGACAAATGATGTCTATTAATTCTGTAGAGACTGAACTCGTTCCATTTTCATAACGGCTCAAGCTATTTCGAGAAATACCTACAATCCGTGCAAATTCGGGTTGTGTTAAGTCATGTGATTTACGTAAGGATTTTATGTTCTTTCCAATCATGGTAAACTCCTTTATTTTTATAATTCCATTATATCATAAAAAAGCATAATGCACCAAATTTGGTGCGTTATTGACTATTTTTCCTAAATCTCTCTAAATTCTTCTCCAATTGTTCCTTATGAAGTTGATTCTTAGCTTCCTTTAATGTGTCGTCCAAAGTTTCTTCTCTATAAGTTGCTTCTGTTTTTAGTTGTTCTGATCCTTGATCTGGAGTGAAAATAATATCTAGCAGTCGGTCTATTTTTTCAAGATCTTGGACAGACATATCAGATAGTCTATGAATCAGCTTTTTAAATACATCACTATTGTCGTGATTTTTCTTAAAAAATGTTGTAAACATCTATAACCTCTCAAAAAAAGCAGCCTATTAGGACTGCTTAGTGTAATTCGGAAATCGCATCATAAATGGACTGCAATTTCTTATTGTCTTTATTCTTTGTGTCAATCAAAGTATGTAGCTCTTCAATTTTCTTTTGACTACTTTGAATATCACTATTGTTATCCGCAATCAGCCTTTTAAGATGTTGCTGATAACTTGTAGTGATATCTGTCTCTTTTCCTGTTCTAACCTCTGTAACTTTGGGTTTAGAACTAGAATTTGATTCCGTCACAGGTGCTTGTTTGCGCTTTTGAAAAGCTGCTTCATAATTTACATCATTACCTCCTTGATGATTTCCAAATAAGGCCGCAATTTTATCTGGATCTTCTTGATTTTCTGATTTACTTTCTAATAGTTGATTAAAATTCCAATCTTTTGTCATTCACTCATTTCATCCTTTCTAAATTCAGAATCATCGAATTGTCTTTCTCTACCGAAGGCATGGTCAAGAGCTTCTTCAAAACTCATGTGACTGATGCTTTGACGCCTTTTGAACGTCGCAAACATCGCTGTCTCCAGTTGTTCTTTGTAAGCAGCTAGTTTTTCGGTCTCTCTTGCTACCTTGCTTTCTTGCCTAGTGACCTTTTCTTCTAAGCGTTCAATAATGGTCATATACTATCCTCCTTCATTCTAATATTAGCTAAAACATCTTGATTTTGTTATCACAATTCTAAACATTGAGAGGTTTGTCTTACTGGTTGATTCCTCAATGTCTCTTTTGCAGTCTCAAGCATAAATTGTAAATCTGATTTCTTTTCTCTAAGGACATCATTCCAGTCTACTTTTTCTTTCCCAGATTCATTATCAGGGAAATCCAGTAAAATAGGAAATCCTGATTTAGATAACTTATCAGAAAAATCTTTACCTGCATCATCACAATCTACCGCAAGTGTCAATAAATCAGGATGATTATCAAAATAGGTAGTGGTATCACGAATTGTATTGAACAAAGGCAATAACTTTGAAGGTGTTACTGTATCTAAAAATTCCAACTTCTGATTTTCTTCTGCTATCAGTCGTAAAGTTTGATAAGCAACAACAGACCTTTTTAATCCTTCCATAGATACCAAACGAACATCAGATAGATTTTGTTGATGAAGTTCGTAATAACTCATTAAGTCAATGAACGATTCACAAAAGACCAGTCTATTTGGTTTACCAATGTCAAAGGATATTCCAACATGTCCATGGCTTCCTTTTAGAATCGTTTTTAACCTCTCTCTAGAAAGAGCGGGATTCTTATAAATCCCTTGTAGGCTTGCTGCCTGCAGCTTGTGACGATGATCAAAGCTTTTAAAAACAATAACAGGTTCAACAGTTTCATTTGTTTTCCAACTGGCTTGTGCCATCAAACCTTGTTGAATCATCCTTTGTACAATTTCTTCTGAAATTCCTCTACATTCTGTTAAGTAATATCTGGCCAGACTACAGTTAGAATCTTCTATTCTCTTTAAAGGATAATAAAATGCTCTCTCTCTTTTTTCTTGAACAGCTTCTTTTTGAAAAGGTTCTTCAGAAAGAAAGGCTAGAGCTTCTTTAAAGGAAATTCCCTGAACAAGTCGAACAAAATCAATGACATCACCTTGAATATCTCTTGAAAACCATTTAAAAGTATTGGTAGTTGAAAAAATCCGAAATGAATCGTGTTCAGGATGTTCATAGACACTGCTCGAAACTTGTTTAAAGGAGATACCCAAACGACTTGCTACATCAAGAATTGAAATTTGCTTACATTCTTCTATTTCCATGCAATATCATCATTTTGTTGTAGTATTTGGCAGTGATGGTATTGATGATGATTCTTCTAAAGCTTTGGGAGTGGCCTTATCCAAATCATCTAACCCAGATTTCCAAACCTGTACTTGGTTGACCAATAACTTACCAGGAAGTTTAGAATAGGACAATTTAACAGTTCTTGTTTCTGTCTGATTGGTTTTTGATTGGTTGGCATTCTTTAAATCAGATACATAGGTTACATTATAAGAGACCATGGCAATGGCTTGATTCGTAGTCTGATTGACAAAGATATCTGCTTTTTCAAAATGATAATCCAAAATATAATCCTTATACACTTGGTTCATGGCATCATTTTGACTTGACAATTCTTGAGAATAAGCCGATTCAGTCATATAAGGTTGAATACGTGTATTATTTTCTCCGAGCTTTTCTTTCGTATAGTACTGAGTCAAAAATTCTTTTACAGTATCCGATGACAAAATGCTGGCTTTATCTTCTGCTTGTTTGTCCTCTACAAGTTTAGCTGCAGCCAATTCGATTTCTTTGCGACTTTGTTTAGCAGTAGAATGTTGACCCACAGTATATCCCATCATGAGAATAAAGCTAGTTGCAGCCACTGCTCCAACACTAATTAAGGCTTTAGTTTTGACTTTATTTAACATCTTAGACCTTCTTTCTATAAAAACTAGGTCAAGAATAACAAAAAGAACTTGTAAGTTTTATCACACCACAACGAAAGGTGATTCCTACATTTCAGGCGCAAAATCGTACAGTTCAGAGAAAAATATCAAAACCAGCTGTCTTCAGCTTATAATATAAACATGAACAAATTAAAAGAAGAAAATTTGAGAAGAGCTCTTTCTCATATTAAACGACATAAACAAGCCATAAATACAGGTAATAATAGTGAGGATAATGATTTTCATAAATTATTACTCCAATTTAGCTATGAAGTATATGAAAGAATCAAGGCAAATAAAAAACCTTATCCAAATTTAGATTCAGATAAAGTCTTTTGACTATCTAAGAAGTTCACATTTTTTTCTTATTTATGGAGTTAATGAAGCGCCAACTGAATCCTAGAACCAACATCAGATTGATGAAAAGGTACACAGCCGTAAAACTAGTTAAACCATGTTGTCTGATATCATCAAAATATAAACTAGGTTCAGTAAAGAACAAATAAATTCCATAGACCTCCACGAAAATAAGAAAACTGACAAAACCAATCAGGAAAAGTCCACTGGCAATAAGAAAGAGTCTCCATAAAAGAATGAGAATTCCTCCTACTGCTAAAAAAATTACTGGGATAAGGAGTAAATCATTCATGACTTTCTCCTTCCTAATCAATCAATTGACGGTAATGGGTGGCAAAAGAGGAATCAAACTCTTCTAATTTTTGAACTAAGTCCAAATACTCCTCTTTTTCATGTTCTTCAAAGTCCACACCTCGATGATTCTGAAGAGAGATTTCCAATTGACTAGTAAGTTCTCGTATAGAAAAGCTGTAATCGCCTGTCACTTCCTCATAATGTTCCTTTAGCTCCTTGTAGGCTTGGTATTCTTCAGGTGTTTGAAATCCCTGTACCAAAGCCTCTTCTAATTGATAATAGGTATCTTCCATCATAATCGTTACCTCGTTTCTTTCTATCTTTATTTTACCGCGCTTTTCTTTTCTTGTCCGCTATTTGTATCTATTTTTTAATCCAATTCAAAAGAAAGTAGCTCCTGCTTTTCTTTTCCTTTTTCGTGGAATTGTCGTAAGGCCTGATCAATAATATCTAAATCCGTTTCTGTTTCAATCAATGGCGCGAGTACATCGTATTCGGCCTTTTTAGTTTGATAATCCTCTTCCTTTGGAAAATTTTTCTCAATTTCTACCTTAGCAGTAGTCCATTTATCCTTTAATTCATCCAATAAGTTCTGAGTTTTCACTTGGTCATCTTTAATGTGGTCTATCGTATGTTGGAGTCTTTGAATTGTCCCCAAAGGAGAATACAAATCTAAACTGACAGAATACTGATTTTCTCCTACAATCTTAACAGAGAAAGTTTCAGGAAGAGGTTGATTTGTTGGAAGACTAAGCATTTTAATGTCAAATCCTCGATAACTTGCTAGGGTACGGAATTCTTTGCTGTCAGCTTGATTATGACGGATAAGACGGTGTAGGGATTCCCCTGCTTCAGCTCGTTGATCAAAAGCTTGCTTACCTACCGTCATAGAAAATAGCTGATCTTTCGACATTTCCGACTGTTGAATATCGCCTTCATACTTGCTTAATCGTTTCTCAAGAATGGGCATATTTTCTTCGCAGTAGGAGATTGTATGACGATAGTGATCCTTGCTGCGTTGAAAGGCGCGTCTTTGATTTTCTAATAGAGTTAGATCATTCTCCAATTCCATCTTATATTTGAGATAAGGATTACCTGTTGCTAGTGCCTTAAAATCAGAAGCTGTCATGGTCTGCTCATCAATGTCTTCTGCAGCACGAATCGGCTCCTTAGAAGTCATAATCTGCTTAATATAACGGAGTTTGTTCTCCTGAGTTGCCCATAGATAATTATCAAATGAACCTTTTGTAATGTAGTGGTAAATATCCACTTCCTTGTTTTCATTTCCCTGTCGGATAATACGTCCATTGCGTTGCTGAATGTCACTTGGTCTCCAAGGGACATCCAGGTGATGAACTGCTTTCATCTTGCTCTGAACATTTAAACCTGTTCCTCCTTTTTCAGTTGAGGCAAGGAGAATCCTCACCTCTCCTGCATTGACCTTTCGAGACAAACTATTCTTCTTTTCATCACTATTGGCATCATGTACAAAGGCAATTTCCTTACTAGGGATTCCTCTATCAACTAATAAAGACTTTATTTCAGAATAGACATCAAAGCCATTATCCTTTTTCTTAGGTGTGCCAATATCTGAAAAAATCATCTGAGTAGCCTTATTTTTCATTCCTTCACGATAAATTCTCTCAACATTATCCACTACCTGAAGCAGTTTATGATTGTCTGCTAGACTATAAGTAGAGTCCAATAAACGCATATCAATAGCTAGTTTCCGTGCCTCACCCGTAATCTTTAACATGTTATCCTGGCTCGGATCAACTGTTCCACATTTGACCGCATCTGAACGCATAACCAATTCTTCTAAATAGAGTTTCTGGTTTTCAGTTAACTCACTCTCAATAGGGATAATATGAGCTTCTGGAACAGGTAAATCCAACATATCTTGTGTTTGAATGTCGGCTGTTTCTTTATAGATTTTCATCAACTCAGGTAGATTGACAAACTTTTTAAATCGTTTCTTAGGTTGGTACTTATCCCCTGTAGGAGCTAATTCCATAGAGTTTTGAATTTCTCCAAAAGCACCTACCCATGAGTCAAAATAATCAACTTGATAGCGTTTTAAGATATCAGGTTGAATGTAGTTCATCATAGTATACAACTCACTAATAGAATTGGAAACAGGTGTTCCTGTCGCAAAGACAATGTTTTTAAAATCATGTTCTTCCTGAATCTGTCGAACCTTCATTTCCATATCCACATTCTTCTTAGACGTTGTATTGGTAATCCCTGCTACATTTCCAAGTCCAGTAATTGGACGAATATTTTTAAAGTGATGTGCTTCATCCACAAAGAGAAAATCAATTCCTAAGTTCTCAAAATCAATAAAACTATCATGATTAAAGCGTTGGAGTTCTTCCAATTGTTTCTCTAGACCACTTATTGATTGTTCTGCTTCTTTAACGGTATACTTATTTTCAGAATGTGTTTTAATCTCTCGTAGTTCATTGAGTTTATCCTCTATATAGTTAATCTGTCTTTCCTTACTGACAGGGATTTTTTCAAATTGAGAATCCCCAATGACAATGGCATCGTAATCTCCTGTAATAATACGTGACACAAATTGTTTTCTTCTCGCCTTCACAAAATCTTTCTTAGTGGTCACAAAGACCTTTTTAGTAGGGAAAAATTTCATGATTTCTTGGCCAAATTGAGCAGACAAACTAGAGGGCACCACATACAAGGGCTTATGAACCATCCCCAACTCCTTTAATTTAAACCCAGCACCAAGCATGGTCAAGGTCTTTCCTGAACCTACCTCATGAGCTAACAAGGCTCTTTTTTCTTCTACGATTCTTTGAATGGCATTCTCTTGGTGAGGACGAAGACTGATGTTTTGTGCCAAGCCATCAATGACTAGATGGCTACCGTCATACTCTCGACTAACAGTTCGATTATAAAGACGATTATAACTTTCTTCGATGACTTGTTGGACTTCTGAATACCGTGAGACAAAGTCTTGAAAGAGCTCTTGTAAATGCTGCTCTTTTGCTCTTAGAACAGAGGTTTTTTCCAAATCAGTGATGGTCTTTTTCTTTTCTCCTTCCGTAACAGTCATGGTAATCGTCGGTTGGTTCGAATTAAGTAAATTCTCAAAAATCTTTCTTCCTGTATCATAACGTGACCCACTAACTCCAAGACTACTATCCTTGGCACTTGGATAGCGATAAGCAAATGATGTCCTTAAATGAACCTGGCCATCAACAGGATTCACTTCAATGACTTGTTCAACATCTGGCGAAGACAATTCAAATTCACGATTGGTAAAACATTCAAAGGCAAATTTACCATAAACAGATTGAGGAATCCAACGTGACCCTATTTTAAACTCAATATCTGCCAGATGAATCCTTGGAGGACGAACAGATTCTAACAAATCTAAAGCATGGTTCCAATCATATTCTTGGTTGTTTTCCTCTACTAATAGTTGAACTAATTCTATCTTGTTGAGAATATCTCCTGATAAAAACTGGTTCTTAGAAAGATATTTTCTTTCTCCTCTTAAATAACTTTCTGGATCCATTAAAATCTGGTCTCCTAACTCATCTAAAATAGCAGCTTGGCTATGTTCAGGATAAATTGTTACCATATAGTCTAAATCAACCCCTCTACCATCCGATAAACTGGAGTTTAAGGCATCTAAAGCCGTTGATACTCTTGTAATCACTCTCTCTGGTCTAACCAATGCTTTCTCAAAGGCTAAAGATTTTTTATATTTTACTTTCTGGTCTTTAGAATCGATGTATTCATCTTCTAAACTTGCTAGTAAGGAATACTTATCGTCACTATCAAATAAGTTCCGATTAACGGAGGCATTCAAGTATCCAAATTGACTTACAAAGCGGTCATAGTTACGATTCAATTTGCCAAGCAATTCCTGAAAATCAGCCCGACTATAATCTGGATGACGTTGAATTTCAATTAAGGCTTGATAGGTCTCTCTCAAATCAACCATGCCCTTAATACGACTAATGTCCTTATCCGATAAGGGACTTTCATAAAAGACAGTTTTTTTGAACAGTCCCTTATATTTCCCTCTTTTACTCGCTTCTTCTGACTTGTAAACATCTAGTGCTTCCTCATCTGTCAAATGAAGTTGCACGAATCGGTCTATTTTATGTTCAGACAAAGAACTATCCCAAGCTTTAAAATCTCCCTTCTCATCTATATAATAACTAATTTCGTCTACTTTTGAACTTTTCCGAATGCCATGCGTATCTCGGTAATAAATTTGATTTCCCTCATATCCAAAAGAATAGAGCGCTAAGTTCTCACGTATACGACTTGGGATAGAATTATCCACTTCTTCTTGGATAAAAACAGGTGCTTTCAAAGAATTGTCAATTTGTTTAGGTGCTTCCACATTCTCTAATGCTTTCATTATGTCAGTAGATAATGTTTCTGATACCCCCTTAACATTGAGGGTTCCTCCATTAAAATTTCGTACCTCATATTGACCCAAAACTTGTGTATTGTATTTCCCATCAAAATAAGGATTGATCCAGACACGCTTATCCTCCTCAAAGGGAATAGAGCCACTAAAGACAAGTTCCTCCTCATTAAGATTCTTTGCTTGATCCTTTTGGAAAAAGAGGAGATCTGTAGTCACTCGAGTACCTGCAATGCTTTTAAAAGCCGTATCCGGCAAACGGACTCCCCCTAAAAAATGAGTGTTGGTTTTAATCTCTTGTAAGACATTATCTGTCCGCTTAGCCATTGTCCCGATAGATGAGATAATCGACACTTGTCCTCCGTCTCTTACTAAATCAAGTGAGTGTTTGACAAAGTAGTCGTGAATCATGTAAGGTTTATCATAGTTTTTATCGGCAATGCGAAAATTTCCAAAAGGAACATTCGTTAAGACTAAATCAAAACTATTATTTTGATAGGGAACTTCTTCAAATCCTCGCACTTCAATATGGGTATTGGGGTGGAGTTGTTTTGCGATTGCGCCTGTCACACTGTCTAATTCAACCCCATAGAGTTCTGATTTCTCTCGTATACTGCTAGGCATCGCCGCAAAGAAGTTCCCAGTCCCCATAGAAGGATCTAATATCCTCCCTCCCTCAAAACCATCATCCAGTAATTTTTGCCAAATCTGGCGAATAATCATTGGGTCTGTATAATAGGCTGTGAGAGAACTTTGTTTCATGGTGGAGTATTCTGATTTACTTACTAAACTCTTAAGAGTTAAACGTTCTGCTTCATACTTTGGATTGAGTTCATCGAAAAATTCATTGGCAAGACCACCCCAGCCGACATACTTGGCTAGTAGCTCTTGTTCTTCTGGATTCGCTTGTCGTCCCTCTTTTTCTAATCTTTTAACAAGTTCAATTGCGGCGATATTCGTTTCAATTTTTTCTCGATTTGTCTTAGGATAAAAGTTCTCTAAATCATCTGGAAAAACAAAATCTTGAACAGGAATATCCAACTCTTCTATACTTGAAATAAGTGGTGTTGATTCTGTTTCATTATCCTTTTCCTTTTCTTCTTCCAGATAGGAAAACAAATCTATTTCCTGACTTTCACTTGATGAATCCATCTCAATCTCTGAATCTTCTTTTTCAAGTTCTACATGAGACAATACTTGTTCAATCTCTTTCAAACTGTTCAAGTATAAAATAGGGTTCTCTTCAAATAACTGGTTAGAATCATTGAATAGCTCTAGGCGAACTAAGTCATTTAACTGTGCATTTTCAATCGAAACCAATTGAAATACTTGTCCTTTATAACTTACTTGTGAACCGATTGGATATTCCCTCAAAGCTTCTTCTACAATTTTATCTACTTTAGATAGGGAATGAACTTCCACATTTTCTTCTGCCTGGTCAATATTATCTAAAGGTAAGACCGCTTCCGCTACTTGCTTAGACTTTTCTCTTATAGCCTTTACTTCATCAAAATGAGTAATAATTTTCAGCTTTTGTGTCAGTGGGAGTTGTGTGTAGTTTTCTTCATGATGGACAAGATTCGTAACGGTATCTAAAGTAGCCATCAAGTCTGAACCCAAATAAGCTAGAACATCTCCCTCTTTTTCTTCAAAATGAATCTCAAGAACTTCTTTTGTTAATTCTTTGGAATCAACCATTAGAAGAAATTCCTCTATATCTCTACTAATACGGTCAGATAGATTATTCGCAACCCGATAGACATTGACTAAATTGACATCCTGATTCTGATGAAAGATAAACTCACTTAGTTGTTCTAGCTTTTCTTTTTCAGATTGGATGTAAAATCTAGTGGAAAGGTTATAGGTTGCGACTTCTAGCACCAAGTATTTCTCAAAATTACTTAATTGAGATAATTTATCTAGACCCGCTTGTCCAAAATTTCTTGTATAACTTTCTAAATCTTGGTCATTATTTTCAGAACTAGCCTCTAGGAAAGAAACAATATCTTGATGAAACGAATAGACATGAGGTATCTCTTCTATCTTGCCCTCTTCAACCAAAAAACTCTCTACCAAATCCTGCCATTTCTCATCAAAATGTTGCGCTTGATAACGAAGAAATAGGTCCATTTTCTCCCTATCTTTTGGAATTGTTCCACGAAACATAGCCAATAATTGCATTACTTCCATACTCGCTCCTTTCATCTATACGAAAATAGGAGAATCACATGATTCCCCTACAACTCTATCTCCATTTCAACCTCTTGAGGACTGGTTTCTAAATCACTAGACAAAAGAGAAACAGAATCTGTTCTCATGTAGTAAGTATATAAGTCTTCTAGGTCTTGTTGGTTTTCAATCCCTGTTTCAATACTAATCAGAGCCTGTATAAATTCCTTGTAGTGACTCTCTATCATATCTGAAATCTTTTGTTTCATTTCCATAAATACTGAAGATGGTTCAGTTATACTTGTTCGGTCTATGTCTTGTAAATCCTTTTCTAAGGGATTGGTTCCTTCTTCTACTTCCACTAAATCTGAACGACCATCACCATCAGAATCTGCGCTAAGAGGATTGGTTCCTAGCGCTAATTCTTGAGCATCAGTTAGCCCATCTTGATCCGAATCACGTTGATAAATGGCTTCCATATACTTCCTTCTTTCCTAGTTAATCTTTTT
>ERZ773090.168-NODE-168-length-60368-cov-12.6212_pt1 | contig 60368 bp, 62 predicted proteins | sample MGYA00580579_ERZ773090 | MGnify/ENA primary metagenome ERZ773090 (study PRJEB29015, sample SAMEA2738014) | human oral metagenome | biome: human oral; feature: human-associated habitat; material: dental | place: China | collected 2132 ... | reverse complement strand
AGATGAAATCTACAGGCGAAGTCATGGGGACTGATTCAACTCTTGAAAAAGCGCTTTATAAAGCTTTTGAAGCATCTTATTTCCACCTTCCTGCTTTCGGTAATGTCATTTTTACCATTGCTGATGATACTAAAGAAGAAGCATTAGCGTTAGCACGTCGCTTCTCAAATATTGGTTACAGTATTTTAGCCACGAAAGGTACCGCTAAATTCTTTAAAGAAAATGGTATTCCAGCGCAATTAGTTGAAAAAATTGGTACAGATGATCATAATGATATTCCAGCCTTTATTTGCAAAGGCAAGGTTCAGGCAATTATCAATACGGTCGGAACAAAGCGAACGGCAGATGAACATGGCCAGGCTATTCGTCATTCTGCCATTGAACATGGAATCCCACTTTTTACTGCGCTTGATACAGCCAATGCCATGCTTCAAGTTTTAGAAAGCCGTAGCTTCATGACAGAAGCGATTTAGACTGGTTAAGATATATTAAGTTTTATGCAAACCTTTTCAATTCTTGAAAAATCTGTTATAATGAAAATGAAAATAGTTATTAGAGGAGAGTAGTATGTCTAAAAAAATCATTGGGATTGACCTAGGTGGCACATCTGTTAAGTTTGCGATTCTAACTCGAGAGGGAGAAGTTCAAGAAAAATGGTCTATTAAGACAAACATTTTAGATGAAGGCAGTCATATTGTTGATGATATGATTGAATCTATCAATCATCGCTTGCGACTATTGGGACTTGGGGCAGAAGATTTCATTGGAATTGGCATGGGTTCACCTGGTGTTGTGGATCGTGAAAAAGGAACGGTTATTGGGGCTTATAATCTCAATTGGAAAACTTTACAACCTGTAAAAGAAAAGATTGAGAAAGCAACTGGTATTTCTTTCTTTATTGATAATGACGCAAATGTAGCTGCTCTTGGCGAACGTTGGAAAGGTGCTGGTGAAAATCAGCCCGATGTTGTGTTTATGACTCTTGGAACAGGTGTCGGTGGTGGTATTGTCGCGGAAGGAAAACTACTGCATGGTGTAGCTGGAGCAGGAGGAGAATTGGGCCATATTACAGTTGATTTTGATCAACCAATCCTTTGTACTTGTGGCAAGAAAGGTTGTTTAGAAACAGTAGCTTCTGCAACAGGTATTGTTAATTTAACGCGTCGCTACGCTGATGAATATGCTGGTGATGCAGAGCTAAAAAAACTGATTGATAACGGCGAAGATGTTAATGCAAAAATAGTCTTTGACTTAGCTAAATCTGGAGACGAATTAGCTCTCATTGTTTATCGAAATTTTTCTCGTTACCTTGGTATTGCCTGTGCAAACATTGGATCAATCTTAAATCCATCAACGATTGTTATTGGTGGTGGTGTCTCTGCTGCAGGAGAATTTTTACTAGACGGTGTTCGTAAGGTTTATGAAGAAAATTCTTTCCCACAAGTGCGTACTTCGACAAAGCTGGCACTTGCAACGCTTGGAAATGATGCAGGTGTCATTGGAGCGGCTTCTTTAGTTCTTCAATAACCCTTCCAAAAAGAAAAATAATTCAAACAAGGCATTTACAATTTTTATAAAATTTGTTATGATATTAGTTAGTGCGTAATGGAAGCACTAGAAAACGACTAATCCGCTGTGGTCTTGAATCGTAAGATTAGTAAGATAGGAGAAGAAAAATGAATCCATTAATCCAAAGTTTGACTGAAGGTCAACTTCGTACTGATATTCCTGCGTTCCGTCCTGGTGATACTGTTCGTGTTCATGCGAAAGTTGTCGAAGGAAACCGCGAACGTATCCAAATTTTCGAGGGTGTGGTTATCGCTCGTAAGGGTGCAGGTATTTCAGAAAACTATACTGTTCGTAAAATCTCTAACGGTGTAGGTGTTGAACGTATCTTCCCACTTCACACACCCCGTGTTGAAAAGATTGAAGTAGTACGTTACGGTAAAGTACGTCGTGCGAAATTGTATTACCTTCGTGCATTACAAGGTAAAGCTGCGCGTATTAAAGAAATTCGCCGTTAATGTAGAAATAACTCTGTCTGTCGGCAGAGTTTTTCTCTAGTCCCCTTAGTTCAATGGATATAACAACTCCCTCCTAAGGAGTAGTTGCTGGTTCGATTCCGGCAGGGGACATATTTCAAAGGCTTCAAACGTTGATAAATCAGCGTTTCTTTTATTTTTGTTCAAAATTTGTTCAAAATAGTTTTTACTGGCTTAAACCGTGGAAAAAGTCACGGATTTTATTGTCTTCACGGATAGCTTTTTCTTTGATTAAATGCCCGTAAGTCTCACTGATTTGCTGAATATCTTTATGTCCCATATTCTTGGCGATTGCCCAGATGTCTATATCCATTGCAAGAAGTGTGCTTGCGTAAGTATGCCTTAAACCTGTACTAGTCATATTTGAAGGAGTAATAGATAATTCAGATAGTATCTTCTTTAATTGTTTATTGACTGCTGAATTTGTAGGTAGTCCAGATTGTTTATCAAAGAACAAACATTTGTCTGGATTAGAAACTTGATGGCTTCTTAAAACATACCTTTGTTCAGCCTTTAGCTTTTGTAAAATAGAGACTGTAGTATCATCAATCGGAACGTCACGGATAGAAGTTTCTGTTTTAGCTTTTGTCCAGCGTTTTCTTGTGCAATCATAGCGTCTATATGTTTTAATGGTCTTATTTTCAATATGGATACAATCCCAAGTTAAGCCAAGGACTTCTCCAAACCGCATACCTGTTTTCAGTTGGATATATAAGAGGTATGGAATGACGGATTCTTGATAATCGAGAAGATATTCTAGATACTGACAAAGTTTTTTATAATCTTCTAAGCTATGGATATATCTTTCATTTTTAGATTTTGGTGATTCTCTGCCAGATAGTACAACTCCTTCTGTGAATAAATCTATACTGAGCTTATCTTGCCTAGCAAAAATAAGGACACTTCGTATTTCTGCATTTAGGCGGCTGACATTATCACGACAATTTGTTTCAGCGTATTTATTGATAAATGCTTGATATTGGCTTGATGTGATGGATACAGCGGGTGAGTCTCCAAAGTATTTTTGAATAAACTTTCCACGCAAGCGATGCTTGTTTTGTGTAGATTCCATTTTATTGAGTGGGATGATTTTTAAATGGTACCATTTTTCCCACAGTTGAAAGAGACTGATGTTTTTATCAATGACCTTTCCTTGATGTAATTTAATTTCTTGGGTCAAACCTTCAATTTCAGCTTCTTTTTTGGTTTTAAATCCTGATTTTGATGTAATATAGTTCCCTTTTCTGTCAGTGATCCGATAAGACCACTTCCCTTTTTTTCCTCCGCGTTGCGTAATGTATAGTGACATGATTACCTCTTTTCTAAGAAATCGATAACCAAGGTTTTATCTTGGCTATCTTATCATAATTCAAAAATTTTTGCAAAATGTTCCTCAAAAAATTCTTTGGTTTTGCTTGCCAGAAAGTAATAGCGTCCACCTTGATTATCTGGGTATTTCACAAATCCATTGCTATTTTTATCAATGTCAATTTGCTTCCGAATTTCAGGCTTATAAAGCACGTTTTCGAGTAACCATGGACGAGAGACGGAAAGAAGTTCTAAAACCTCAGAGAGCGTCAGATAACGCCCTTTTGAGGAGATTTTTTTGAGTTCTTCATACTCGGAACGGTCAACGATAATTTTATCGGGTGGTAGTTGTATCGTAATATTTTTTAAGTCAATTTGTAGGGTGGTTGGTTTCATAAGCAGTTAGTCCGTATCCATTTCTTGGTCAATGATGGTCACATCTTTGATGTGTCTGCTCTCGCGATAGCGTTTTGATTCTATAAATTTTGTAAAAAAGTAGGTATTAGTCATAATCAATGTTAGCATGCGAGAGCTGTTGTATCTGGCATAAATCACGAGGTCTTGAAATTCGGTGAAATTGTAATCGTTAATAAGGTCAATGGTTTCATTGATAAAGCGCTCAGATTGTTGTTCAACTAAGAACCGATCAAGGTCAAACCCTGCACCACTTTCGATATCTTCGACATCATAAGGTGTTTTTTCTGGGTTTTGTGCATGAGTAAAATAATCAAACATTCCCGTTGGAGAGAAGACAATTTGCACCTTTTTAGGAGTGTTTAGATTTTCGGCAAGAAGTTCGGATACTTGCGTATAGCTCTTCAAAGAATCAAAGAAGAGAGCTCCGTGTTTGTGGGCTTTTAATAGTTCACCCGTTTTTTTGTCCACGTCTTGGTCATGCCATGGGCTCAAAATATAAGGGACTTGCATTTCTTCTAAAATGTCAATATAGTTTTCGGGCGCACTTTCTTTGTAGAGGAGAAAAGCCCACTTGTTAGAACGTTTTGTTAGAGGCATAATATATCAACCTTTCTAATGATTTGATTATTGATTATTGAACTACTGGGGGTCGTAGTAACCCCAGTAGTTCCTATCGCCATTTCCCGCTGATAGCGGGAACCGCCCTTCTAGCTCGGCGGCTGCGCTAGGAACAGTTACCAAGATAGAAAAGACTGCGCTATTTCTATCTTGCTTCCTGTTTGAATTTGAAATGGGGTGCTTTTCTGCGGCTCTTTGTCTGTTCCGACAAAGCCGCAGAAGCACCTATTTGGTGCGAGTACCAATGGCTTGATAAACGCGGTAGCTTTCAAGCGTGAAATCATTAAAGCTATAAGCAGGGTCCAGCTCTGTCAAATGATTTTTAATATCGGGCAATAACTCTTTGACCATTTTCATAGCTTTATGATTGGCAGGTAACTTTATAGAAGTGATGATTTTATTTTCTTCACATTCGACTGTTAAAGACAATAGCGAGCGATTGGCAAGACGTTTATCGGCAACGCTGTAAGGAATCTTCTCTTGTCCGATATTCAGAGGCTTTTCAGAGGTGGTATATGCAAATCTTCTGATTTTATTTGTGTAATAAAGAGATTTCCAGAGTTTAATCTTTTTATTGGATAACCATTTTATCGCTGTTATCCCAACAAGTAATAGAATCAGTCTCAATGCGAGAGCTAACAGTTTAGCAGAAAGAAAAGTAAAGATATTGGTGATTAGTATAGGTGTTTGAAAAACAACTAAGAATAATTTGAGGAGAAGTCCGCCTCCGCCTGTTAGAAGTAGAGCGAAACTTAAAAGATAAAAAGTATTATAGAAATTAAAATTTTTAAAATAATATTTAAACATAATATAAATGTACCTCGTTAATACGTTGGCGTCAGTAGTGGCATAATGTGATTGTTGTGCTGATCATCTGTAAACTTGATGATACCCGTCCCAATGCCCGCTGGGACAACAATATGGTCAATATTTGCATGAGGCAATAAGAACTGCGTTGTGTTCGTGTTGATGTCGCCTAATATAATGGCGCAATTGATTTGTTCTCGAACGGCTGTGTTTCCACCAAAAGCAGTTGCGTCAAAGCGTTGAGAGATGAGAATCAAGCTGACTTGTGTCTCACGTCCTAACAGAGCAATTGTACCAAGCAATTGAGAGAAGGTATCTCTGGCTTGTTTCGAGCTGCCTTGGACTAAAGCGAGCAGTTCATCAATTACAACGTAAATTTTTGAAAATTGTGTACTAGGATTGAGGAGTAATTTTTGTTGCCGCTCGTAAATCTTGTTTATCACTCGTCCTAGAAGTTCGTTTATTTCTGTAATAAAGCTATTGAGATTAGAGCCGAAGGTCGGAGATAAAACTTCTAAGTTTAGTTCTCTTCCTAACTTGTAAATTTGAGACAACTTTGGATCAACAAGCAAGAGATGAGTGGCAGTATCAGCGTTTAAGCATCGAATTAAATATTCAGTGAATTTTGATTTCCCTGAACCTGATGAACCGCTAACGGCTAGATGAACAATGTTGTCCATATTGAGACTAACCTTGTTTGCCATAATCGGAATACGGTTGCTAGTCACTTCTGTAGCGATAAATTGGTCAATATTTTCAATTATTAGACGCTCTGGAATCCCGTCAATCCAAGGGAAAAAGAGGGCTCGTGCGAGGTTGGGCTCTTCTGGATCAAAGGGAACAAAGTAAGCATTGGTTTGCGGCAAAAGAGTTTTATAAGGGTATAAAATTCCTGAACAAATTGCATAGATTTTCATATAAAGTTGATTGTCAAGGGAGTAGGAAACGGGCAGATTTGGCAGATAGAGAAAGCCGCGGTCATTGCCAGCTAGACGAATCATAAACGAATTTGTATAGCTCGTCTCACCGTTGACATCGAGGGCATTGTTTAGGTTTCGTTGAATAAAAGTGCATAACTCATGAGGGTCACGGAAGGCCCCACTAGATGCGGTTTGGTCTAGTGGGTTTCGTGACAGTTGAGCCTGCTTTTGATGTTGCATGCTCAAACTCATGATTTCACCTCATGTACTTCATCAGCACGGAAGTAGATATTGTAACGAACTTCGCAGGCTTCTAAGTTGTCAAAGCTGGCGGCAGACAAGTAGCTTGGCAGCGCAATCTTTTTAGCGAATTTCACCGTAAAAGGTGGCAGCCCTTCTTGCGTGAACCAAGCGCGATAAGCTACAATCTCATCTGTACGATGATTATTTTCAAAACGATATTGCGGTTCTAGCTCTGTACTCAAGAGATAAATCTCTTTGTTTGAATCAAGTGTATGATTAGCGAGTTCTGAACTATAACCAGATTGAGTGATTTTCCTCATGGGCGGAAAACCTCCTTGTTAGTTTTTATTTTTGCAAGTGGGCCCCTTGCCTGAGTATAAGTATAGCAATCTGAGGCTGGATTGATAGGACTTGTCAAGTCGTATTTAGAGCTGTTTTGAGCATAAGAAAAAGCCTTATTTGAGAGAGTGACATCTCTAAAAGGCTTTAAATGGATATTTCAAGAGCATGACTTGAGAAGTCCAAGTTCTTGAAAAAATTTACCTAAAAAATAGAATTTCTACATATTATTTACATAAAAATAGAATTTCTACAGATTTTTTACAGATAAGGTTTTAAGATAAGCAGATCTTTGAGAAGAAAAATACTTGTCAGAAGTATCTTCCTTGAACACTTCACTATTAAAATATTGAAGCTCTATATCTCCGTGTGAATTTAGTTGAATATCACTTAGTCTGTCTAGATAGCTGCTACTCGCTTCAAGCAATTCAATAAGTCCTAAGATATAAGCCTCAGATTCAATGAATTTATCATAAGTATCTTTATTTTTTCCGTTTGTTAGATTTTGAAATTCTATAAATGCTTCCATTTCTAAATCTTGAACAATTAATTGATAAACCCTCTTCCCTAATGAAAATTGAATAAAATTTTTTCTATCTTCTAAAATAGGAATCAGTGTGTATTCAATAAAAGAAATTATAAATTTATCAAAATAGCGAAAATTGGCTTCTGTATACTTCACGACAAATTGTTTTTTTTCTTTACTTTCGTACCTTAGAGGTTGGTTGATTAAAAAAGAGAATTTATCAACTAAAGTATCAGAGAGGGCTAATTGACAAAAATAAAAGATAGCACCTTCAAAAGCATTGACATGTCGCTCCTTATAATGAATATCCAGTAATGTAGGAGTATATTCTCCCAACTGATACTCTATAAATTCTGCGTGAGCATCTTCCTGTGAAAAGACTTGTTCATATGCTTGATAACTAGCATAGGGGACATATTCTTGTAGTGTCTCTTCAACTAGTTCTCTTGCTTTTTCTCTATTTTCCTCCCTATCAAAACAAGCTTCTTCAAATTGATGATCTAATATATCTCGAAATAAATTTGCCAGAAAATGGAATTTCCAACTAAACATATCCATTTCTTCATCTGTTCCCCAATAAATTTCAGATACATTTAAAAATTCTAAGTTTTCTCGTTTTTCTTTTTTAAACTGTATACCTTCTTTATCTTCTTCATTTTGATAAATCACTTTATCTTCCATATATTTCATATTGAGAAGGATAGAGTTGGCAATAGCTGGAGATAAAAACTCAGAAGTAACATCAATGTCATTAGTTGTTAAGAGTTTGATAATTTTTTGAGTTTTATTTGGATATAGTTTTCCTTTGGTCAATTTAGAACCTTTTTTCCCTGCTCTTTTTTGCTCTAGACGTTTCTGATTAATAGAATCTATTCTATTATTTATTCTTTTTTGTGATTCTGAGTAGAAATAGTTCTTTAAATGATAAAACAATTTACTTCCCTCCTTTAATCGGATTTTTTCAGTTGAAATTATATCAAAAAATCTCTAGTCTGTCTTGTGAATGGTGTTGTAAAATACAATTAAGAAAGCCAGAAAGGAGGGAAGTTCCTGTGAAATCGAAAGATGACTTCAAAAAAGAGTTGGATAATTATCAAAAAATGGTACCTTGTTTACAATTGCGATTTAAAGATACGTTGACAGAATTAATGAATTATTTTCAACTTACTAATAGGAAATTAGCAGAGCTTTCCTCTTTGGGTGAAAAGACAGTCTCGCAATTAAGGAAAGGAGTAGTTGATAAACCACAGTTAGAAACGATTATTGCTATTTGTGTTGCGTTGCAATTACCAACATTTATTAGCCACTCCTTAATTGAAACAGCAGGCTATAAATTGCAACCGTATGGTAAAGACATCTATTATCAATACTTTTTAGATAAAGCTAGTCAAAAACAGATGAGCATAGAGGATTGTAATGACTTGTTAATCAAAATAAAAGAGGAACCGTTGACAAAAATGGCAAAAGAATTGATAAAAAATGAAAAATAAAAACAACTTAAAGTCTAAGTTCAAAATCTTAGTTCTAAGTTGTTTTTTTATTTATAGATTGATTTAAAACGCTCAACTCTCTAATAATACGGTAATGGCATCAATCACTTTCTTTTGTTTTTCTTGTGGGAGTGATTTCAGATGTTGCACCAATTGGGTCAAATCATCTTCTTTTTCCTTATCTGGTACCATATCAAAAAAGGTTTCAATATCAACTTCTAGGGCTTGCATCACTCTTTCAAGAGTGTTGATTTTGACATTTGGGGCAAGATGCTCTAGTTTATAAACGTAATTTGTGCCTAAATCCGCTCGTTCTTCCAGTTGTTCTTGGGTCATTCCTCTTTCTAATCTTAAAAGGCGGATTCTTTTCCCAATGTAATCTCGTAATAATTCTTTCATATCGTACCTCTTTTTCTCCATGATACCGATTTTTAGGGAGAAAGATAACTTCTCAAAAGGTTGATTAATAACTTTACAAGATTAGTTTTAGGTGCTATAATCAATCTGTTACAACTTTTTAAGGTTGGATAGGGGAACGTTTTTCTCAAAAATTTTTCAAAAATCATGCTAAATACTTGGCAAAAACGCTTGTTATACTACATATAACAAGGCTTGACTACAAAGTCAAGCCTTCCTAAAAGTTAAAAAACAGGAGGAACTATGGGAAACAAGGTTATTAAAGGTACGGCAACAGGAGCTATAGCACTGGCTGCGTTTGGTGTAGCTAGTGGGGCAACTGTGCAAGCAGAAGAATTGACCAAACCGTCAACTAGTCTGTCTTCTGATGTAACAGCACCCAAGGCGCATAATATTAAAGTCTTAGACGGTGTTCTATTGACAAACAATGGAACTACGACTGTCACTACCACCCCAACAGAGAAGACGGTTGAGGAAGCGCACGGTATCAAACAACAAGCTGATCAGGCGGTGACCGACCAAGCCGGGAAAGTAGCTGAAAGTGCTCAAATTGAAGCGAACAGCCAAAAGGCGGTAGAAGATGCCAATGCCAAGGTAGCCGAAGCGGAGAAGAATAAGGCTGCTGCTACACCAGATGCGATTGCTCAAGCAGAGAAAGGCGTAACCGATACGCAAAAAGAGATTGCACAAAATCAAAAAGCAAGTGATACCGCAGCTAACGCCACACAAAAAGCAACTGACGCGGCTACTACCCAAAAACAAGCGGTAGAACAAGCCCAAAAAGGGGTAGAAGCTGGACAAAAAGCAGTTGATACGGCTAAAAAAGGTGTCGATACCGCCAAAGCAGCGCTCGATGGCACAGGCGAACAAAAAGCGCTGGATGAACAAAAAGCAGCCAACAAAGGCTTAGAAGATGCCAAAAAGGCAGAAAGCGATGCCACTCAAAAATTGGCAGCCGCTAAAAAGGCAGATGCCGACCGTCATGCCCAAATCAAGGACTTGAAAGACCAAGCAACCACTCAAAGCAAAACGGCAACCGACACTGCAACCGATGCTGCTGCGAAAAAGGCAGCCGATAGCGCAGCTAAAGCGGACGTTAGCACCGCTAAAAAGGCAGTAGAAACAGCTCAGGCAGCCCTTGACGGGACGGGTGCCCAAAAGGTCTTGGATGAACAAAAAGCCGCTGAGAAGGCTCTTTCTGACGCCAAAACCAAAGAAGTGGACGCCGCTCAAAAATTGGACGAAGCCAAGAAAGCAGACGCTGATCGTGATGCCAAAATCAAAGACTTAACGGCAAAAGAAGCAGACCAAACAGTCGCTAAAACAGATGCTGAAAATGCCCTTGCGGAAGCCAAGAAAAATGCCGAAGCCAAGAAAGCAGCCAAAGAAGCAGCCGAAGCCAAACGTGATGCGTTACAGAAAGAATTGGATGCTAAGAAGAAATTATCGACGATCACCGTACCACAATATGTGATTGATGCGTATAAGAAATTCTCTAGTAGCGCAGGGTTGGACGAAGATAAAGATTTGTTCCAAAAAAGTTTAGATCGCTGGGTAGAAGAAGGTGCTTTTGATATTGAACGTGGCAATCTTCCTATTGATCCATCGACGGTTGATCCAGCTCATATGACCCGTGAGCAAGCAAAAGCCTTAACTCAATACTATGCACATATGATTACGGCGGTTCGTCGCCAATTCTGGGGTACTAAGGTGAAGACTTATACAACCGAAGAAGCGATGGACTATGTGCAAAAGGTTGCCGAAGCATATGCAAAAGAAAACAAACCATGGTCTTCTGGTCACAGTCATGATGCATTAAATGCAGGTCAAACTAATTCTTCTAAGTTAACATGGAATACAGAAAATATTGCTGGCATGCCGTCTCGCACTACAACCATGACGGAAATGTATCGTTTCATTGCTGGTAAAATCATCAACATGATGGTAAACGACTACCATAGTAATTTTGGTCATATGGACAATATGCTTGGTGGCTCTGATTACGACGACGTTATCGGTGTTGCATCCAGTGTGACGCCAAACGGTCTTGGTCGCATGCATTACGTTGGTTTCCCAACTGCACATGCTGGTCAAGCCCTACCAGACCCATATGACACGACGCAATTGGAAAAAGACTTGGCTCAAGCCGAAAGTGACTTTCAAACAGCACTCACAGCCTTCAATGAAGCCAATGGGGTTCTGACTGCTAAACAAGCCGCTTTTGATGCAGCTCATCAAGCACTGAGCACGACACAAAGCGAATTGGCTACTGTACGCAACCAAGCGCTCCAAACACCTAGCGCTGAAATGACACACCGTGCAACAGTTGCAACACGTACTAGCGCAGAAACCCGCAAAGCGAGTGCAGACAAAGCGGTTGCCAACCTCAACGCATCGATTCAAGAAAAACAAGCTGCATTGCAAAAAGCACAAGGTATCTTAGCTGCCAAAGAAGAAGCGGCTCAAAAGGCTGCGACCGCCCTTCGTGAAGCAGAAAGCAAAGCAGTGGAAGCGCAACAGATGCTCAATGCTACCAAAGCCAAATTGGCAGCACTTACCGGGGTGAAAGACGCTACACCAGCGGCTAATGAAGCCCTTGAAAAAGCAACGACTGCTCGCAAGGATGCACAAGCTCGTAAAGATGTGGCAGACAAAGCGGTTGCCAACTTGAACGCATCTATCAAAGAAAAACAAGCGGCACTTCGTACCGCAGAACAAGCCTTGACGGCAGCTGAAAACAACTTAGCAACCCTGAAAGCAAGCAAAGCGAGTGAAGATGCCAAATTGGTAGCCGCTGAACAAGCGGTAGCCGATGCTAAAGCCATGGAAGCTAAATTAGCTGCGGAACGTGCAGCGCTGGAAGGCAAGTTGAACGATCAACAAAACTTACTTGCCATGTATAAGAATGCGGATAAGTTGCTTGGTGAAGCGGTCTCAAAACAATTGGAAGCAAGTGCGAAGCATAAGGAAGCCGTTGCTAAAGTGAATGTAGAGCATAGCAAATTAGCAGAGTTGTTGAGAGACCAACGGGATGCAAATAGCCAGTATGAGGCGGTGAAGAAGGCGTATGAGGAGTGGTTGGCTTCTAAGAAAGCAGCAGAAGAAAAAGCACAAGCTCTTTCAATGCGTCAAACTGCCAAACCAATGACCACAAGCAAAAAGATTCGTCCAACCATTCACTCAAGCTATATTTATAGCCGAGCTGACAAACAACTCCCACAAACTGGAGAAAAAGGTTCATGGCTGGTATTGATAGGTATGGGAATCTTAGCAAGTCTTAGCTTTGGTGTACGTAGAAAACAGGGAAGAAAAGGATAAGGGAATATGGCGGAAGGAAAGTTAACTATTAGTGATTTTAATAGAGAAGAATTGCTTGATATTTTGAGTTTGCTTTATGTACAAGGAGACAGAATTATTGTTCTTAATAATAAGATGCAAAAAGCAATTAAAGCAAATCGTCAACTTCGATTAAAACAAGCAACTAAAAGAAAAAAGAACAGAATAGCTAATATAGCGGGTCTTGTTTTTGCTGCAGCAGTATTCCTCTCCGATCCTACTTTTGCTACTATACGACAATCACCAATCGCATACTTAGCGGGACAAGTATTTACGAGACTTTTTATGATTAGTTATAGTCTAAAAAAAGCAGAAGCTGAGAAAGTATTAGAAGAAGCAACTCTTGAGGTAACAAATACAACGCAGTATCAATCGGATAATCAAGAAAAACAAGAGTTAGAAAGCGATCCAACCTTCTCATATTTCATTTCTCTTATTCCTGATAATTTTTGTAAATTAGAAGACTTTGCAGGAATGATTGTTCTTTTAAAAGATTATCGTGCAATGAATTTTCAAGAAGCGGCTAATCTATGGCGCACAGAACAACATCAACAAAAAATGTTACAACAGCAAAAACAATTAGAGAGACAGTTACGTCAAAATCATAATCAAGTCATGGCAGAGGTTCGCGAATCTACGAATCGCCTACGGCAAGACATGCAAAATGCTCGAAATGAATCTTCAAAAATCAATAGAAACCTTGAAGATATTAGACGCAATGGGGTAGGTATTAAAGCAAGATGATATAGCATGTAAAATGAAGCTGACTTAGAATTATTCCACATGTGGGAAAAGTCAATAAAAAAGCTCTAGTTTTAAAATACTAGGGCTTTTATAGTATAATAAAAATCAATTAAGGCAAAATTCTTTTTTCAGCAATCTTATAGATTTCAGAATCACTCCGTTTGCCAATCGCAATGACTTCTATAATCTCAATTCCGTTGCTCGTTTCTCTAAAGATAACTCTTAAACCTAATTTTCTATGTTTTAATTTGCGATAGCCTGCTAACTTACCGTGGAGAGCTTCACCGACTTTAGGACCATTTTGTTCTAGTTTGAGTAAAGATTTTCTAACATGAATGATTTGACTGTTATCTAATTTAGCTAAATCATTTTGAGCATCTGGAGTTAATTCAACTTGGTAGGTCATTCCCAATCGTCCTCAATTTCGTCTAAGCCGTCTCTCCAATTTTTCCCAAAAATTTCATCAACAGTCAAATTTTTACGAATACTAATTTCAAAAGGTATTTTTTGCTCAGTTAAAATTTTTCTGAAATAGATATTGATAGCCGTTGTGTAGTCTAGTCCCATTTCTGATAAAATTTTCCCTACATTTTCTTTTAGGTCGGAATCAATATTCAAATTTAATCTTGACTTATTTTTTGTGAGAGCCATTTTTGCACCTCCTTTTATATCATAAGTATATTATACACCCAATGTCTTCATCTGTCAATTTGATATAAAAGCTGATATTAGCCAATGTTAATGGTGAGTTTTTGATTCAATGCAAAAGCAATCTTGCTCATGTTGAGAATTGATAGTTTACAAAGTTTGTTCAAAATCTGTTCAAAAAATTGTTTTTTTATATTCTAAAGCAAGTGATAAAACCTTGATTTCATGCGATTTCTGTTTTTTATTTTAACTTAATTTAACGTAATTTTACTGGCAGGGGACATCGTAATATGCTGAAAGCTCTTGTTACTAAAGATCTTTTGTTATGTTTGGCCAAATTTGTATATTTTGAAAGCGAAACAAATAAAAGCTAAAGTAAGTTTTGTTTCTATAGCAGTGAGAGAAAGGAGGAAAATATGAAAGCTTATTTTATTGGTGGTTTAGGATGCAATCGTTTCTATCCTCAAGACTTTTTCGACTCTTTGCATTTTCCAGTTGTTTATCTGGATATGTATGATTCTAAGTTGAAAGAACGATTAACTTCATTACAGGCTTTGAAAGACTGGTTTGTAGCACAAGTTGATATGGAAGATGATATTCTGTTAATTGCCCATTCTTTGGGAGCAGATTTAGCAGTTTATCTAACAAGTGTTTATGATAATATTATGCATCTCGTCTTACTAGATGGTGGATATATTGATATGGACAAGATTTGCCCTTTAAATGTAGAAATAGAAGATGCTTTGAATTATCTTCAAACGAATACTTATAGAAATTTAGAAGGAGCTATTATAGCAGAAAAGCAAAATGCCACTGTGTGGTCAGAAAATATAGAGAGAGCAGTTAAAAAAAGTTTTGTATTTGATGAGGTACAAAGGTATTGGCATTTGAACTTCTCTGAAATACTTCTCACTCGTTTGTTAACTATTAGACGACAAACTACGGGGAAACTATCTCTTTTACAGAATAGAAATGTGATATTGTTTATTCCAAGAGTAAATCAAAGTACGCCCATCTGGAAACAGAATGCTTTGAAAAATATTCCGGATTTTATAGATATTCTAGAAGTGTCTGGCTGTGGTCACTCCTTATATACAGAAAAACCAAAAGAAATAGCAGCATTACTTAGAGATAAAATAGATACTAACCGGCTTTTTGACAAAAAAGAGACATAGTTTTCACTTTTCCAACCGGGGTTCAATAAAATCGTTTCTAAACTAATTCGTATTTATCGGATTTAGTTTTTTTATTTCTATTATTTCTATATTGTTTCACTATTTTCTTTCTTTAGTTTTAGGTTTATTTAAGAAAAAATTCAGTCACTTTTAAGAAAAAATGGATATGATAGGTACATTCAAAAGAAAGAGTATGAGGAGATAAAAATTCAAAGTTAAGTATATTGATTTGATACGCTTTATCATAAAGAAGAGCTGAATCATTGCAATGTTCTTTGTAACACAGTCTCTGAATGCTTAAAAATAGAAAGAAGGAATTTGACAAAAATGAAACAAGAGAATACAAGTAGAAAAGAGAAGATGATCATAGTGAAAAAAAGTACGAAATGGTGGATGACTGTTGTAGCAAGCGGATCACTTGCTGTCGGTCTTCTTGGTGGGCTAGGTATTGGCTCATTGGCGACAAATGCGCTTAATCAGCAAACTAAAGTACAGACAAGTACGACAACTCAGGCGCAAAAAAACCAACAAGGAAACCAAGGTGGTCCGGGAATACCTCCGGGTGGACAAAGTGGAAATAACCAAGGTGATCCCAATGGAAGACCTTCCCAACAAAATGGTGACCAAAATGATAATAGTAATAGTCAAAATGGATCAGGGAATAATAATAACTCAAAGAAAAAAGCTCCATCAAATGCTGACGGTTCGACTAAATCAGACAAGAATAGTAGTACGACAGAAAATAATGACTCAAATACAACAAATTCTTAATATTTTAGAGAAAGTCATGCTATAATAGAATCAGAATAGCAGAAAGTCAGTAGATTGAGTTTTAACACGAAAATGTGAAAATAGTTGATTGGTTCATAATTAAGGGAATGGGGAAGAAGTGGAATTTTAAAATTTTTAGTTCTTATTCTATTCTGAAAGAAACAGGATGCTGCTTAAATGCTCGGCTATTGCGCCGTTTAGTACATAACGAATTATTGATTGAGGGATATTTGCCCTAAACTCATATTTTTAGAAGGAAAAGCGTATGATTAAGATTCTATTAGTAGAAGATGACCTTGGTTTATCTAACTCAGTATTTGATTTTTTGGATGATTTTGCAGATGTCATGCAAGTTTTTGATGGTGAGGAAGGATTGTACGAAGCTGAAAGTGGTGTGTACGATCTTATCTTACTTGATTTGATGTTACCGGAAAAAGACGGTTTTCAAGTATTGAAGAGATTACGTGAAAAAGGTGTTACAACACCGGTATTGATTATGACAGCTAAAGAGAGTTTGAATGATAAAGGACATGGCTTTGAGCTGGGAGCCGACGATTATTTGACCAAACCATTTTATTTGGAAGAGTTAAAAATGCGGATTCAAGCTCTTTTGAAACGATCGGGCAAGTTTAATGAAAATACTCTTTCTTATGGCGATGTAACCATTAATTTGTCAACGAACACTACACTTGTAGATGGAAATGAAGTAGAGTTACTCGGAAAAGAATTTGATTTATTAGTATATTTTTTGCAGAATCAAAATGTTATTCTACCGAAGACGCAGATTTTCGATCGCTTATGGGGGTTTGATAGTGATACAACCATTTCAGTTGTAGAAGTTTATGTCTCAAAAATTCGGAAAAAATTGAAAGGGACGACCTTTGCGAATAATCTTCAAACACTTCGCAGCGTCGGATATATTTTAAAAGATGCTGAATAAACTAAAAAAAGCATGGTATGCGGATGATTTTTCTTATTTCATTCGCAATTTTGGTATTTTTACTCTTATTTTCTCAGCTATGACCTTGATTATCATTCAAGTTATGCGCTCAAGCCTTTATACAACGGTAGATAACAATTTAAAAAGCTTGAGTCAAGATTCGGCTTCTGTGATTAATTTAGCACTTGCTCGAAAAGTAGGGCTAGATCAAAAGTCAGAAAATGGAGAGCCTAAAAGTGGAACAGCTGACAAAGAATTGACAGATAAACCAAATGTTAGTGCCAATACAGAAGTTATTTTATTTGATAAGAATTATAAGCCGATTATTACAAGCAATAATTTCTTAGGGTTCAATAAGCTTTCCTTTAATAGCAAGCAATTAGACCACATTCGTCAGATTCAAGTAAAAAGCAATTATGGTCGAGAAGAAACCTATCGAATGATTTTATTTGAGGTAAAACTGCCTAATTTAGAGACCAATGTCAAATACGCAGCGGTTTTTATCAATATCAGTCAATTGGAACAAACTAGTCAAAATCATGAACAGTTGATTGTGGTGGTGATGATTAGTTTCTGGGGAATTTCCTTGATTGCTAGTGTTTATCTTGCACGGGTCAGTGTTAAACCTCTTTTAGAAAGCATTCAAAAGCAAAAAAGTTTTGTCGAAAACGCTAGTCATGAGTTGCGTACACCTCTAGCTGTGTTGCAAAATCGTTTGGAGACTTTATTTAGAAAGCCAGAAGCTACTATTATGGAAGCCAGTGAAAGCATTGCTTCTAGTTTGGATGAAGTGCGGAATATGAAAATGTTGACGACAAATTTACTCAATCTAGCACGGCGTGACGACGGGATTAAACCAGAAATTGGCGATGTCGAGCCAAATTTCTTTAATACAACTTTCACCAACTATGAAATGGTTGCCGCAGAGAATGGGAAAATTTTCCGATTTGACAATAGGATTCACCGCGTAATTAAAACGGATAAAACCTTACTGAAGCAATTGATGACTATCTTGTTTGATAATGCCCTGAAATATACAGATGAAGATGGTGTGATTGAATTGACAATCTCTGCAAATGATCGAAATTTGTTTTTGAAGGTTTCGGATAATGGTCCGGGGATTAGTACGGCAGATAAGAAAAAGATTTTTGATCGTTTTTATCGTGTTGATAAAGCACGGACTCGGCAGACAGGTGGTTTTGGTTTAGGGTTGTCGCTTGCAAAGCAAATCACAGAAGCTCTTAAAGGAACCATTGCAGTGAAAGACAATAAGCCTAAAGGAACTATTTTTGAGGTGAAGATTGCGATTCGAACGGATAATAAAAAGAAAAAATAGATTTAGGATACTTTCGGTGTACCTGTAAAGAAAGTTATTCCGGAAGATGATAATAAAACGCGACCAAGTCAAGACGAGTTGTTAGCTAATCTTGATTTGGTCGTGTTTTTTTCTTGTTTAAAAGCATAGTTGAATGAGAATGTCAACATCGTTCTTTCTTGCTTTCATATGCCCGGCAGACGAAGCAAGTAAATTTCAGTTTATTCCGTCAGTCCGGCAGACGAGTTGCCTGAGTTTTAATTTATTCTGTCAGCTGGGCGGACGAGCTGACTAAGTTTCAGTTTATTCCGTCAGCTGGGCGGACGAGTTGTCTAAGTTTCGGTTTATTCTGTCGACTGGGCGGACGAGCCGCCTAAGTTTTAGTTTATGCTGTCAGCCGGGCGGACGGGGGTCTCAACTTTCGGTTTGCTTCGTCGCCCCGATCGACAGAGAGAGCGAATTGGGGTTTAGCTCTCTCTGTATTCCTTATTTTATTGCGCAGACCAGACGCTAACTGATTTTTCTGCAACTGGGAAATCTGCCCAGCCGTCTTCCTCGATTATCACGGCTGAAGAGTTGTTTCCTAAGTAATCTTTAAACTCCTTACCAGCCCAATTTTCACCAATATACATGCGTTTTGAATTAGCTTGATCATTTGTCAAAATAACAGCAATTGGCTGTCCATTATCTTTGCCTGAACGGGTCCAAGCAATGCAATGCTCGTCGTCAAAATAATCCGTCTGTTCGCCATAGGCTAAGTTGAGCCGAATGTCTAATAATTTATCAAGAACTGTTTGGAAGCTGGCTTGAGCGAATTCGCTGTTGATACCATAGTAGTCTCCATAGAAAACGCAAGGTAGACCTGCTTTACGCAATAAAATGAGAGCATAAGCAGCAGGCTTAAACCATTCTTCAACAGTTGATTCCAGCGCTTGTCCACGTTGTGTGTCGTGATTATCGACAAAAGTAACAGCCGATTCAGGATGATTTTTGACGAGTGTTTGTTCAAAAATATTTCTCAAATCATAGTCCACTCCAGCGCGACTAGCATCAAATAGATTATGATGAAGCTTGACATCAACTAAATCAAAACGATAGTCAATGCTTCCTAAATAATCGTTATTTGCAGTTTCATCACCATTCCAAAACTCTCCAAAGACATAGAAATCTTCTCCATACTTCGCCATAATATCACGGATAAAATTTCTCATAAAGAAAGAGTCGATATGCTTAATAGCGTCTAACCTAAAGCCATGAATGCCAGTCGTTTCGATAAACCAATCTGCCCAATCATAAAGGTTTTGAATGACTTCTGGGTGCTTAAAATCAAGGTCAGCATACATGAGATAATCAAAATTGCCATTTTCGTTATCAACTAAGTCATCATCTGCCCACCCTTTGTTGTCTCCTTGAATGAGATAAATCCCTGATTTATTCCGTTGAGCATCATAATCAGTCCCAGTAAAGTGATACCAATGCCACTCAAAATCATTGTATTTTTTGTGGCGACCTGGGAACGTGAATTTAGTCCAACCTTTAATTTCAAAAGGTTCTGAGAGTGCAACTGTACGATCGTTTGGGTCAACTTCAATAACAGTAAATCGCTCTTTGTAATCTGCTGCTGCTTTGTGATTTAAAACGATATCTGCAATAGGCTCGATTCCATTTTCTTTGAGCGACTTAATAGCTTTCAAATATTCTTCTTTTAAGCCGTACTTTGTTCGAATCGTTCCTTTTTGGTCAAACTCGCCTAAATCAAATAGGTCATAGATACCGTAACCAACATCGTTGGAACTAGTAGCTTTAAAAGCTGGTGGCATCCAAACCTTGCGAATCCCTTTAGAAGCTAGATGTGGGGCATCTTTTGCTAAGCGATTCCAATGTTGTCCGTCATTTGGTAGATACCATTCAAAATATTGCATCAATGTTTGATTTTCCATACGAGATACTTCTTTCTTATCTTGATGGCTATTATTTTATCAAAATAACTCTTTTGACGCAAACGTTTGCGTAAATTTTATAGAATCAGAAACGATAAAATGGATTGAAACTGTTATTTTGAAGGTATATAATAAAGCTAGTGAGCTATTTTTATTAAAAAGTTGAAGGAGCCATTGATGAAAAATAGGATTCAATATATTTTTGACAAGAGCATGGTGATTGAAAGTTTTACGCATACGGATTTGGAAAGAAATATTGAAAATTTTCTCAATCAATATATTAGCAGTCTGCCGTATTTTCAGGAGCATTCGGATTACTTTGGCACATATCAGATTCCGAATGATTTTTTTCATCGCAGCGTGAATTGGGCTTTAGTAAAACGTCATTGTGCAGATACAGTGATTTTGTTTCATCACCATGATACAGTTGATATTGAGGATTTTGGCAATTTAAAGGAAATTGCCTTTGATAATATGGCTTTGAAAAAGGCTTTAGCAAGTTCTGCACTGGGTCAGGATGTGTTAGAAGATATAATTTCTAACGAATGGCAATTTGGTCGTGGATCATGTGATATGAAAGCTGCATTGGCTTTGCAATTGGGAGTAGTCGCAGAATATGCGAGCAAAGCAGAAGGGAAAGTGAATCTTCTTTATTTATCGGTTGGAGATGAGGAATCCTATTCTCAAGGAATGCGAGCTGCAGTAGGTTTGCTTTCTGATTTGAAGAAGAAATTTCATTTAAATTATATCTTGGCTATTGATTCAGAACCATTTGAAAGCAATTCAGCTCAGGAAAAAGTGCTGCATGTTGGAACAGTTGGGAAAATGATGCCTGTCGTGGTTACGCAGGGTATTCTTTCCCACATGAAAGAGCCTCTCAAGGGGATCAATGCTGTTTCGCTTCTAGCAAAAGTAGTAGAAAAAATTGATCTTAATCCTCTCTTGTCGGATTTGATTGATGAAGAGCGGGCTCCTTTGCCCTCATGGTCTTATATGCGTGATTTGAAGGAAAATTATGATGTATCAACTGTTCTCAGGGCAGCGGGCTATTTTAACGTTCTTTATTTAGATAAAAGTCCGAAAGAGCTGATGATGACAATTCAACATCTTTGTCAAGAAGCTGTTGATGAATTTTATGAGCGTTATCAGACTTTGCAGGTGGTTTATAAAGAGTATAAAAAAGTCACAAAACCTCGTGTACTGACTTATGATGAGTTAATCCAGTTATGTCAAAAGAAGTCTGGATTTGAAGAATTTATGCACAAGGTAACCCGATCTGCTCATAAAGCATTTCAAGCGGGCTTAAGCTATCAAGAAATAACCATTGAAACTGTTCAAAAGGTGTTAGATTTCTATGATAAAAAGGAAGCATTTGTGGTGCTGACCATTGCACCACCTTATTATCCTTCTATGAATTGCCGGCATCTGAAAAATAGTGTGGTTGATATTGAAAAACTCATTGCACTTTATAGTAGATACTTAGCTGATACGGCGGCTGCTCGTCTAACAGTAGAAGAGTTCTTTATGGGAATCTGTGACATTAGTTACTGTGCTTTAGAAAAATCTGTTGAAGAACATCAGAAAATTATCGATAGTATGGCTGTCCCTGAAAATTTATATCCGATTGATTTCGATAAAATTCAGGATATCAATGTTCCTGGAATCAATCTGGGTCCTTGGGGAAAGGATTTGCATCAGTTAACAGAACGCGTCTATGAAAAGGATATGTTGAAGACGATTCCTCAATTTCTGTTATATTTGTTAGAACACATTGACAGCATTAAAAAATAAAACAAGAGAGCTATATTCAGTTTAGTTAAGAATATAGCTCTTGTTTTTTATGAAAATTGTGCTAAAAAGTTATCTAGTTCCTTTTGATTGTGAAGGGTTATCCATTTAGAAGCGTACATTTTTTGAAGTTTTTCATAACGTGTGCGAATGTTTATCGTTCGCCCGTCATGTAGAATCCAGCGGATAAATTCCCAATCAAATTTTTCAATGCACCCCTTTGCCGTACTATCGCGATTTTTGCCACGATAAATCAGATAACGCTTAAAAGCACGATAGAGACAACTCCAACGTGAGAAATTTAAAAAAATAATTCGGTCTGCTTGTTTCATTCTCTCTTCATAGCAGCAGGAGCTGTAGTTTCCGTCTATCACCCAGTTTTCTTTGACTTCTAAAAAACCTTTAACTTGCTCTTGCATCCAGCTGCGGTCACTCATTTCCCAATTGGGTAGAAACTGCAGTGTGTCTAAATGCAATTTGGGAATAGAGTAATACTGGGCTAATTTGGTCGTTAAAGTAGATTTTCCCGATCCAGAATAACCAATGATTGCAATTTTCATATCTAGCCTTTCTGTTTTCAGCAACAAAAAAAGCTCCACTGAGCTCTTTTTTACGTTATGCAGATTATTTTGCAAGTTTGCTAGCAAGACGTGCTTTATAGCGGCTCGCTTTGTTTTTATGAATCAAACCTTTAGTTTCTGCTTTATCGATAGCTGAGCTTGCAGCGCGGAAAAGTTCTTCAGAAGGATTTGCTTCAAATGCTTTAATTGCAGAACGCATAGCTGATTTTTGAGCTGAGTTTTTTTCGTTTTGTTTAACGTTTAATTCAGCGCGTTTGATAGCTGATTTAATATTTGCCAATGTTTTCACCTCCAATGATATACTAACTATCTAATTATATATGAAAAGTTGAAATTTGACAAGCCTTTTTATTTTTTAAGATAAATTTCATCAATCTCATGATTTTCTGTTTTATGAAGAATAATTTCGGCTCGGTTGCGTGTGGGTTCAATATAATCCTGTAAATTGACAAGATTAATAGATTTCCAGACATTTTGAGCAAATTCCATGACTTTGTTTTCTGGCTGAGAAGTGAAAGGATGATAATAGTTAGTTGGCTCTTCTTTTGCTAAAGTGAGCAATTTTTTAAAACGATCCAGATACCAAGTTTCGATATTTTCAACTTCTGCATCCACGTAAATCGAAAAATCAAAGAAATCCGTCATGTAGAGACGTTCATTTTGTGGATTTTGAAAAACATTGATACCTTCAACGATGACAAAATCTGCGGCTGTAACATACTGTTTTTCGTCTGGAACAATATCATAAATTTCATGAGAATAAACAGGAATTTGATAATCCTTTCCATTTTTGATATTGTCCAAAAAGTCAAGCAAGAGCCCCATATTATAGCTTTCTGGAAAGCCTTTGCGCTTGAGAAGATTTTGCTCCTGCAAGTGAGCATTTGGATAAAGAAATCCGTCCGTCGTCACCAATTCAACAGTAGCATTTGAAAATGTTCTAGATAAAAGGATTTGCAAGAGCCGACTGGTAGTAGATTTTCCAACAGCAACGCTGCCAGAGACACCGATAATAAACGGTTGGCGTTTGATAGCTTTCTGTAAAAAAATACCTTTTGAAAATGCTAAATCTTCTTTTGAGCGCTTATAAATTTGGATGAGATTGGTCAAGGGAAGATAAACATCTGTTACATCTTGAAGGCTAATCTTATCATTGAAACTTTTGATAGAATTTAGCTCTTTTTGCGTTAAAGGTGGAGTTGTTTTGCGATGTAAGTTTTGCCAAGTTTTTCGACTAATTTTTTCAAAATGGATAAATTCGTTATTCATAGAGGACTCCTACTTAATATGACCATTAGTATATCATAATTTTAAACAAATTGTAAACGGTTTACAAATAAAAGGTCTTTATGTTAAAATAGTTTTATGACTAAAATGTATTTCGCAGAAAATCCAGATGCAGAACATGATATTCACGAACTGAACGTTCAACTTCTGGGACAAAATATGACTTTCTTGACTGACGCCGGCGTCTTTAGTAAGAAAATGATTGATTATGGAAGTCAAACGCTTTTAAAGTGTCTTGATTTTCATAAGCAAGAAAGCGTATTAGATGTTGGTTGTGGCTATGGAACATTAGGACTTACTTTAGTCAAGGCTAAAGAAGTCAAGGCGACCCTTGTTGATATAAATCAGCGTGCTCTTGATTTAGCTCGCCAAAATGCTGATCGTAATCAAGTTCTAGCTACGATTTTTCAATCTAATATTTATCAAAATGTAGAAGGGAGATTTCATCATATTATCAGCAATCCACCGATTCGAGCTGGGAAACAGATTGTTCATGAGGTGATTGCAGGAAGCCATGCGCACTTACTAGACGGAGGTGACTTGACGATTGTTATTCAAAAAAAACAGGGAGCGCCAAGTGCAAAAGCTAAGATGGAAGAAGTATTTGGAAATTGCGAAATTTTAAAAAAAGATAAGGGATATTATATCCTTAGAAGTAGGAAGGAAATATGAGAACAGTTGATGTTATTCAGAAAAAGCGGGATGGCTTAGAATTAACCAGCGATGAAATTAAGTGGTTAATCGAAGGATATGTTGCCGGAACCGTGCCCGATTATCAGATGTCGGCTTTTGCAATGGCAGTATATTTTAAAGGCATGAGTACTCGCGAGATTTCTGATTTGACGATGACCATGGTAGGCACAGGTCAGCAAATTGATTTGTCAGCTATTTCTGGAATCAAGGTTGATAAACATTCGACCGGAGGTGTAGGCGACAAAGTGACACTGGTGTTAGTACCATTGGTGGCTAGTTTTGGCGTGCCTGTTGCTAAAATGAGTGGTCGTGGACTCGGTCATACAGGAGGAACACTTGATAAACTAGAATCCATTAAAGGATTTCAGATTGAGCGCAGCCAAGAAGAATTTATTAAACAAGTGCAGGATATCGGATTGTCCGTTATTGGTCAGTCAAATCAGTTGGTGAAAGCTGATAAGTTACTTTATGCTTTGCGTGATGTGACAGCTACCGTCGATACGATTCCTCTGATTGCAAGTTCTGTTATGAGCAAGAAAATTGCAGCTGGTGCGGATAGCATTTTGTTAGACGTGACAGTTGGCGAGGGTGCATTTATGAAAAATCTAGAAGATGCACGTGCTCTAGCTCGTACTATGGTTGATTTAGGAAAGGCGGTTGGGCGTAGGACGACAGCAGTTATTACTGATATGAGCCAACCTCTGGGAACTAGCATTGGTAATCGTTTGGAAATCCTTGAAGCTTTGGATATCCTGCAAGGAAAAGGACGAGAAGATGTAACAGAATTTATTTGTGAATTAGGTCAAATCATGCTTGGCTTAGCAAATGTTGAAAAAACTGTAAAAGAAGTGCGGGAACATCTATTTGATGGATCGGCACTGCAAAAATTTGAAGCCATGGTTGTTGCACAAGGTGGCGATTTAGAAGATTTGTATCGCCCTTCATCAGCAAAATACGTTGTAGAAGTGACTGCAGATGAAGCGGGTTATATTTCTGAATTGCCAGCAATGGAGTTTGGTTTATTTGCTATGCGGCTGGGCGCAGGTCGATCTGTGAAAACGGATGCATTAGACTTTGAAACAGGAATTGTTTTTGAAAAGAAAGTCGGAGAGCCAGTCAAAATCGATGAAATTGTCGCAAAAATTTATGCAAATGAAAAAATTTCACAAGAACTAGTTACAGAATTCAAAAAAAATGTTAAAATAAGTAATGAGCCGAAAAAAGTTCAAGAGATTATTGAAGTAATCGCTTAACTTACAGGAGAACCGAAAATGAAGTTAAATAAATATATAGATCATACGCTTTTAAAGCCAGATGCTCACCAAGAGCAAATTGAAAAATTGATTGAAGAAGCAAGAGAATATGATTTTGCAAGTGTTTGTGTTAATCCAACATGGGTCAGTTTTGCAGCAGAAGGATTACGAGATACAGATGTTAAGGTTTGTACTGTTATTGGTTTCCCTTTGGGTGCAAATACACCTGCTGTAAAAGCCTTTGAGGCAAAAGATGCCATTAAGAACGGAGCAGACGAAGTAGACATGGTTATCAATATTGGTGCTTTGAAATCTCAAAATCTGGTGTTGGTAGAAGAAGATATTGCTGCTGTTGTGGAAGCAAGCGGTGACACACTTGTAAAAGTAATTATCGAAGCTTGTTTGTTAACTGATGAAGAAAAAGTTGTAGCGTGTCAGTTAGCCCAAAAAGCTGGTGCAGACTTTGTAAAAACTTCAACTGGATTTTCAACAGGTGGAGCTACTGTTCATGATGTAGCATTGATGAGAAAGACAGTGGGTCCAGATATGGGTGTTAAAGCTTCAGGTGGGGCTCGTTCGTATGAAGATGCAGTTGCATTTATTGAAGCAGGCGCAACGCGTATCGGAGCTTCTTCTGGTGTAGCCATTATGAAAGGAGAAAAAGCTAGTGGCGACTACTGAGTTGATTGATCTAGCGATTGAGACAAGTAAAAAAGCTTACGTTCCTTATTCTCATTTTCCGATTGGCGCTGTACTAGTAGCTAAAAATGGTCAGATTTTTACAGGCGTAAACATTGAAAATGCTAGTTTTGGTCTGACGAACTGCGGTGAGCGGACAGCCATATTTAAGGCTATTTCAGAAGGTGTTACGGAGTTTGAGGAATTAATCGTTTATGGTGAAACTCAAAAGCCCGTTTCTCCGTGTGGAGCTTGTCGTCAAGTAATGGCAGAATTTTTTCCGCAGAATTTAAAGGTAACACTTGTTGCCAAAGATAAATCGACGGTCGTGATGACGGTCAGGGAATTACTTCCGTATTCTTTTACTAACTTGGAGTAGTTGGTAAAAATGGTCATTTGACCAAAGTTAATTTTGCAACTTTGTTGCACATCTTATTTAGGAGGTTCAGAGATGAACAAGAAACAATGGCTAGGCCTTGGTCTAGTAGCTGTCGCAGCAATTGGACTTGCTGCATGTGGTAACCGTGCATCTAAATCAAGCAATAAAGATGCAAAGACAGATTTGAAAGCTGCAATTGTAACAGATACAGGTGGTGTAGATGATAAATCGTTTAACCAATCAGCTTGGGAAGGTTTGCAAGCTTGGGGTAAAGAAAATGGTTTGACAAAAGACCATGGCTTCACTTATTTTCAATCTACTAATGAATCAGAATATGCTACTAACCTTGAGCAGGCAGCTTCTGGTAATTACAAGTTGGTCTTTGGTATTGGTTTTGCTCTTCGTAACGCTGTAGAAGCAGCAGCAAAGGATCATTCTGATACGAACTATGTTATCATTGATGATGAGATTAAAGGTCATAAGAACGTAGCTTCTGCTTTATTTGCTGATAATGAAGCTGCTTACCTTGCAGGTGTGGCTGCAGCAAAAACAACTAAAACCAAGAAAATTGGCTTTGTTGGTGGTATTAAAGGTGCTGTTTTGACTCGCTTTGAAAAAGGTTTTGAAGCAGGTGTGAAATCTGTTGATCCATCTATTAAGATTGATGTGAAATATGCGGAAAGCTTTAGTGATGCAGCAAAAGGTAAAACCATTGCAGCTGCTCAATATGCAGCTGGTGCAGATATTGTTTACCAGGTAGCCGGTGGTACTGGTGCAGGTGTATTCAACGAAGCAAAATCCATCAATGAAACTAGAAATGAATCTGAAAAAGTTTGGGTTATTGGTGTTGACCGTGACCAAAACGAAGAAGGTAAATACAAATCTAAAGATGGCAAAGAATCTAATTTTGTTTTAGCTTCTACTCTGAAACAAGTTGGTGGTACTGTAAAAGATATTGCTAACAAAACAGCAAAAGGGAAGTTTCCTGGAGGTAAAACTACAACTTATGGTTTGAAAGATAAAGGTGTAGATTTAACAACTAAGAATTTGTCTGCTGAAGCTAAAAAAGCAGTAGAAGATGCAAAAGCAAAAATCCTTGATGGAAGTATTAAAGTTCCTACAGATAAGTAATCTGACACTCAAGAAGCGACCTTCGTGGGTCGCTTTTTTGAGATTGAGACAGCTTTTGTCTCAGTAAAGCTGGCTAATCTTTTAGTGAGTTTTACTGAAATAAAATAATTTCTGAAAGGAATTTAATCATATGGCACATGAAAATGTCATTGAAATGCATGAAATAACCAAGATTTTTGGTGAATTTGTCGCAAATGACAAAATTAACCTTAATCTAAGACGTGGTGAAATTCATGCACTTTTAGGAGAAAACGGAGCGGGGAAGTCCACTCTGATGAATATGTTGGCGGGCTTGCTTGAGCCAACAAGTGGTGAGATTACTGTGAATGGAAAGTCAGTAACAATTGATTCTCCATCAAAATCAGCATCTTTAGGAATCGGGATGGTTCACCAACATTTTATGTTGGTAGAGGCTTTTACGGTTGCTGAAAACATTATTTTAGGGAGTGAAACGACGAAAAATGGTGTTTTAGACATTAGGAAAGCAATCAAAGATATCACGGAGCTATCTGAAAAATATGGTCTTGCTGTAGATCCTACAGCAAAAGTCGAAGATATTTCAGTTGGTGCGCAACAGCGTGTTGAAATCTTAAAGACCTTGTATCGTGGCGCTGATATCCTGATTTTTGACGAACCAACCGCAGTATTAACTCCTTCAGAAATTGAAGAACTAGAGCATATCATGAAAAATCTAGTTAAGGAAGGAAAATCCATCATTTTGATTACGCACAAATTGGATGAAATTCGTGCTGTTTCAGATCGTGTCACCGTTATCCGTCGTGGTAAAAGTATTCAAACTGTTGAGATTGGTGGAGCAACGAATAAAGATCTTGCTGAAATGATGGTTGGGCGTTCGGTATCCTTTACGACAGAAAAAATAGCATCAGACCCTAAGGAAGTTATTCTATCCATTAAAGATTTGATCGTTAATGAAAATCGTGGTGTGCCTGCTGTTAAAAATTTGTCTTTGGATGTGCGAGCTGGTGAAATTGTCGGAATTGCTGGGATTGATGGAAATGGACAAAGCGAGCTAATTCAAGCAATCACAGGCCTTCGGAAAGTAAAATCAGGAAGTATTACTATAAAAGGCGAAGAAGTCGTTGGTTTATCTCCAAGGAAGATTACCGAAATGCAAGTCAGCCACGTTCCTGAAGATCGGCATCGTGATGGCTTAGTACTGGAGATGATGCTGTCTGAAAATATGGCTTTGCAAACTTATTACAAGGAGCCATTAAGCAAAAATGGTATCTTAAATTATAATAATATCACTTCTTATGCACGCAAATTAATGGAGGAATTTGATGTTCGTGCTGCAAGTGAAACTGTTCCAGCATCTGCACTTTCAGGAGGAAATCAGCAAAAAGCGATTATTGCTCGTGAAATCGATCGTAATCCAGATCTTTTAATCGTTAGTCAACCAACTCGTGGACTTGATGTTGGGGCGATTGAATATATTCACAAACGTTTGATTGAAGAACGCGACAAGGGGAAAGCTGTACTTGTTGTCAGCTTTGAATTGGATGAAATTTTGAATGTTTCAGATCGTATCGCTGTTATCCATGATGGTAAAATTCAAGGCATTGTAACCCCTGCTGAAACCAATAAGCAAGAGTTAGGTATCTTGATGGCTGGTGGTGAAATTAAGAAGGGAGATTCAAATGACTAAGAAAACACAGCAAATTGCAGTGCCTTTGATTTCCGTTGTTTTTGGGATTTTGCTAGGTGCCATTGTCATGTGGATTTTTGGATATGATGCTATTTGGGGCTACGAAGAATTGTTCAAAGCAGCCTTTGGTACCGTTCGCAATATTGGAGAAATTTTCCGTGCAATGGGTCCACTTATTTTAATTGCTCTTGGATTTGCAGTGGCAAGCCGAGCTGGTTTCTTTAATGTCGGTTTACCAGGACAAGCCTTAGCAGGTTGGATTTTAAGTGGGTGGTTTGCACTTTCGTTTCCGAACCTTCCACGTCCGATTATGATTCTTGCGACAGTTGTTATTGCAGCAGTAGCCGGTGGGATTATTGGAGCAATTCCTGGTATTCTTCGTGCTTACTTAGGAACGAGTGAAGTTATTGTAACGATCATGATGAACTACATTGTTCTTTATGTTGGAAATGCAATGATTCATAGTTTCCCCAAGAGTGTCATGCAAAGTATTGATTCAAGTATTAAAGTTGGAGCAAATGCAACCTATCAAACAGAGTGGTTGCGAGCGTTGACAAACAATTCACGGATGAACATCGGAATCTTCTTTGCAATCATTGCAGTTGTTCTTATCTGGTTTATGTTGAAAAAAACAACACTTGGCTTTGAAATCCGCTCTGTCGGACTAAACCCAAATGCGAGTGAGTATGCAGGGATGTCTGCTAAAAGAACGATTATTCTTTCAATGATTATCTCAGGCGCGCTTGCTGGTGTCGGAGGTGTTGTCGAAGGACTAGGAACATTCCAAAACATCTATGTACAAGGAAGTTCTCTTGCTGTCGGATTTAATGGTATGGCCGTTAGTTTATTAGCTAGCAATTCACCAATTGGTATTCCATTTGCAGCCTTCTTATTTGCAGTGCTCCAAGTCGGTGCTCCAGGTATGAATACCGCAACGATTCCGGCTGAGTTGGTAAATATTGTAACAGCGTCTATTATTTTCTTCGTAAGTATTCATTATATCATTGAACACTTTATCAAACCAAGAAAACAAGCAAAAGTCAAGGGAGGAAAATAAGATGAATTTTGTAACGATGTTAAGTCTATTAGTTTCCTCTATGCTGATTTATGCAGCACCTTTGATTTTTACAAGTATTGGTGGAGCTTATTCTGAGCATGCAGGAATTGTCAATGTCGGACTCGAAGGTATTATGGTAATGGGGGCTTTTTCAGGAGTTGTCTTTAACCTTACCTTTGTCAATACTTTTGGGAATTTAACTCCGTGGCTGGCACTTTTAGTTGGCGGTATTGTGGGATTGATTTTCTCTCTTATCCATGCTGTTGCAACGATTAATTTCCGAGCCGATCATGTTGTTAGTGGTACAGTGCTCAATTTGATGGCACCTGCCTTAGCAATTTTCTTGGTAAAAGCTTTCTATAACAAAGGACAAACTAATAATATTCAAGTATCATTTGGCAAATTTAACTTTCCGATATTATCAGATATTCCTGTCATTGGAGATATTTTCTTCAAACATACCAGTCTAATGGGGTATATTGCAGTAGCATTTTCCTTTCTAGCTTGGTTCATTATGTTTAAGACGAGATTTGGGCTGCGTTTACGTTCTGTAGGGGAACACCCACAAGCGGCTGATACATTGGGAATCAATGTTTATCTCATGCGTTATTATGGTGTGATGATTTCAGGTTTCCTTGGCGGTGTTGGCGGTGCGATTTATGCTCAATCTATCTCAGTAAACTTTGCTGCAACAACGATTATCGGACCAGGCTTTATCTCACTGGCTGCTATGATTTTTGGTAAATGGAACCCAATTGGAGCTATGTTTTCAAGTCTCTTCTTTGGACTGTCACAAAGTTTAGCTGTTATCGGAAGTCAATTGCCATTCCTATCACACGTACCAGCAGTTTATTTGCAAATTGCACCGTATGTACTAACTATTGTCGTATTAGCGGCTTTCTTCGGAAAAGCTGTTGCACCAAAAGCAGATGGTGTTAATTATATCAAATCAAAATAATTTATTGCAAAAAGCCAAGTTACTTTTCAAAGTAGCTTGGCTCTTTTTATAAAAAAACAATTATTCTGCTTGGAAAAACTTTCTAAAAGAATAATTGTCTTTAAAGTTACTTACATAAAATATACAATTGCAAGATACTGAAGAGCAGATGCTGCTAGGATGAAGAGATGCCAAATCATGTGGAAATATGGCTTTTTCTTAGCATAAAATCCTGCACCAACAGTATAGCAGAGTCCTCCAGCCAGCATCAGTCCCCAGAAGACTGGTCCTGTTTGCCCAATGATTTGGGGAACGATAAGAATCACTAACCATCCCATAATAAGATACAGTGCCAAACTGAATTTTTCATTAACTTTTTTAGCAAATATTTTATATAAAATACCAAAAATGGTGGTTCCCCATTGAATGCCAATGATAAGGTAACCTAACCAGTTATTCATAAGAGACAATACAACGGGGGTATAGCTTCCAGCGATAGCGATATAAATCATCGAATGATCAATAATTCGCAAGATATACTTGTGTGTAGAACCATAGCTCATAGAGTGGTAAATGGTTGAAGAAAGAAACATCAGAAATAAACTGATGACAAAAATTGAGACGCCTACAGCGGAAAGAATACCATGTTCTTCATAGCTGTAAATAGCAGAAATCGGAAGTAAAATTAGCATGATGATAGCACCAATAGCATGAGTAACGGCATTGGCGATTTCTTCACCAAAACTCAGCTGCTTGCTAAGTTTAAGGGTTTGGTTCATCTTTTGTCCTCCTTTCTAAGGATAAAGCAAGATCTTTCGTTTGATGAAATAATTTTACAGTTTGACAGGCTGCTTCAATAGCAGGTGCAGTATTATCTGTTTTTTCCTCTCGCATACAGTAGACAAATTCATTGTAGAGAGTAGCAGAATCCTTTTCGTTTACTAAAAGCTGAATCGTTTTGATAATATCTGGTATAGGAAAGACAGGCTTCAAAGTTGTCAATACAATCAATCGAGCAATCTGGATACGATTATATTTCTTCTTAATTGGTTTTGGAATGTGAGCGTGTTTGACATAGTTATTAACCATAGCAGCGGTTAAAGATTTATCTGTACCACGAAATGCCTGTTCGTTGACACCATTCACATAGAGGAGAACCTGGTCAAGATAGAGATCTAAGTCAGGTAATTCCTCCCAAGTTGGGAATTGTGTGATTTTCAAAATATCCACCTCTTTATAATCTAGTCTTAATAACTAGATTATATAATAATAAATGTCTTGTGTCAAGAGAAAAATCATTTGTTCTGCAAAATAACTTTTGATACAATAAGATTATGAAAATTTTAATTCCAACTGCAAAGGAAATGAATCTTAGCCTTAAACCGCATGGCAAGTGTTTTCTTTCAGAGCAAACAAAAACAATTGTAGCTAGCCTGTCACAGTATTCTATTGAAGAGTTAGCGAAGCTTTATCATGTTAATCTGGAGCGGGCAGAAGAGGAGTATCTTCATCTACAACAATTAAAAAATGAGCAAGCTCTTATTTACCCAGCTTTGCATTTATTTGATGGTCTCATGTATCGAAATATCAAAAGAAGTGATTTAATGGAGAAAGAGTTGAGGTATATAGACAATCATTTGCTCATTACCTCTAGTCTATATGGTATTATGCCAGCTATGGCGTTGATTTCACCTCATCGATTGGATTTTTTAGTGAAATGTACCATTTCTGGCAAAAGCTTGAAAAATTATTGGCGCAATGATTATGATGCAGCTATTTCAGATGAGGAAATGGTTTTATCTCTGTTATCAAGTGAGTTTGAGACGGTGTTTTCCAAATCTGTGCGTGATAAGATGCTTCGGTTTAAATTTTTAGAAGATAGGGAAGGAAGTTTGAAAGTTCACTCAACTATTTCTAAGAAGGCTCGGGGGCAATTTTTAACTGCTTTAATTGAAAATCAAATAATAACGAAAGAGAAAATCAAGCAATTACAATTTGCAGACTTTGCTTTTCGAGAAGATTTATCTACTATAGATACTTATGTTTTTGTCAAGGAAAATAAGCAAAAAACGGAATGACGTAAACGTATCATTCCGTTTTGGATTCTTTTTAGTTAATTGCTGCTAATAAAGCTTCAGCTTGGGCTGCGAGTTCAGCTTGTTTTTCTTCAGAAACTGTGAGTTGACCTGTTCCCCAAGCTTCTGGATTCACAGCAACACCAGTAAATGGTTCAACGACATTCATGCGAATAAATGGAAGGAGGCTACGATAATGTTTGAAAACTTCATCTGGAGAAATTCCATTTGCTACAGAAGAAACTGTTACAAGCTTTTCGTTGAGAGCAGAAGGTCCAGTAGGATCTGAAAGATCAAGAGCACGTGATAACCAATCCAGAAGATTCTTAACAACACCTGGAATAGACCAGTTATAAGTTGGGGAGAAAATCCAGATAGCGTCAGCGGAAAGAATTTCTTCACGAGCTTTGGCAACAGCGGCAGGAGCTGGGCTTTCAATATCTTGGTTGAAAAATGGAATATCTTTGAAATCAAGATAAGAAACTTCAGCTTTGTCAGTAAGGATATTTTCAGCTTGAGCAGCTAATTGATGGTTGAATGAGCCTTGACGAAAAGACCCGACAATAAATAGTACTTTTTTAGACATATAAGTCACTCTCCTTTTCTTTTGTACCTGTTCATGTTACAACAAATATTACTAGTTAGCAAGAAACTAGCTCAAATTTTTAAATTTTTTTAGAATCTGAATTAAATCTTCTTTCTCTTCCCCTGTTAAAATGCTGAGTCCTTGCTGGATATTTTGAATATGATCTGGAAGCACTGCTTCAATTTTGCTACGCCCTTCTGGGGTCAATCCGACTAAAAATGAACGTCGATCAGATGGGTCACAGGTCCGAAAAATCCAGCCATTTCGTATCATATTTTTAATAACAACGGTCATATTTCCAGATGTAGCAAGCATTTTATCAATTAAGTCTTGAATGCGTAAGTTTCCTTTGCTATAAAGAGTTTCTAAGACGGAAAATTGAGTGGGAGTAAGGTTATGTTGTTTTGCTGCTTGGTTTTCAAAATGTCGAATTGTACGAATTGCTTTATTTAAAACAATCATTGTTTTTAAATCAAGACGATTTTCTTGTAAAAGTTTTGTTAGTTTATCCATATCTGTATTTTACCAATAAGTAGTAATAAAATCAATTTTTAGAAAAAGATAGAAAAAAATCCTTATTTATAGTATAATAGACGAGTGAAAAATAGAAGAAAAAATGATAAAATTTTCGTTATATGGCAATATATTATCGGAAGCGTGATAGTTTTAGCTGTTCTCACTTTTTCTTTTCTTTACATTTTAAATCTATCGATGACTCCTTATCAATCCGCTAAGGAAACGGCTAGCAAAATCGCTCGCCAATACGCAGATTTGGATAAAGTGGATCGCTTTGCTATCTATAATGGCAAAAAGAGTTATTATAGTCTTTTGGGGAAGAATCGCAAAAAGACACAGCTTGCTGTTTTGATAGAAGCTGATAGTGATAAAATCTATACTTATGAGTTGTCTAAAGGAATTAGTCAAGAGAAAGCAGAAAAAATCGCTAAAGATAATGGGGCCAAACAAATTGATAAAGTAACATTTGGCTATATCAAAGAGCAACCAATTTGGGAAATCAAATCTGGAACAACTTATTACAATGTTGAATTTGAAACTGGAAGGTTACTCAGTAAGGAGGGACTATGATATTATCAAATCGCGTTTTAAATATGGAAGAGAGCGTGACACTAGCAGCAGCAGCGCGTGCAAAAGCTTTAAAAGCACAAGGACGCGATATCCTTTCGCTGACTTTGGGAGAGCCAGATTTTTCAACTCCGAAGAATATCCAAAATGCAGCTGCCTCTGCAATAAAAGACGGTAGAGCTAGCTTTTATACTGTTACTAGTGGTCTGCCTGAATTAAAGGAAGCAATTGTAGCGTATTTTGCAAAATACTATGGTTATACGATTAAATCAAATCAAGTGACTGTTGCGACGGGGGCAAAGTTCTCCCTTTATACTTTTTTTATGAGTGTCATCAATCCGGGCGATGAGGCAATTATTCCGACACCGTGTTGGGTTAGTTATGGTGATCAGATTAAGATGGCAGAAGGGATACCAGTTTTTGTTCAAGCGACAGAAGCAAATCATTTCAAAGTGACTGTTGAGCAATTAGAGTCTGCACGGACAGAGAAAACGAAAGTTTTGGTGCTCAATTCTCCTTCCAATCCAACGGGAATGATTTATACAGCTAAGGAGTTGTTGGCGATAGGTAATTGGGCTGTAGAGCACGGCATTCTCATTTTGGCAGATGATATTTATGGTCGTTTGGTTTACAATGGAAATGAATTTACACCAATTTCGAGTCTATCTGAAGCGATCCGCAAGCAAACAATTGTGATCAATGGTGTGTCTAAGTCGTATTCAATGACAGGCTGGCGGCTTGGTTATGCTGTTGGAGATCCTGATATTATTGCAGCCATGAGCAAGATTGCTGGACAAACAACTTCAAATCCTACGACTGCAACACAGTATGCTGCCATTGAGGCTTTAACTGGTCCTCAAGATACTGTTGAAATCATGCGACAAGCCTTTGAAGAACGTCTTAATACCATTTACCCTTTGCTTTCCGAAGTACCAGGATTTGATGTTGTAAAACCTCAGGGAGCTTTTTACCTTTTTCCAAATGTTAAAAAAGCAATGGAAATGAAAGGCTATACAGATGTAACAGAGTTTACAACAGCTGTCCTAGAAGAAGTAGGTGTTGCATTGGTCACAGGTGCTGGCTTTGGTGCACCAGAGAATGTTCGTCTCAGCTATGCGACAGATATGGCTACTCTGAAAGAAGCTGTTCGTCGCATTAGAACTTTCATGGAGAAATAAAAATGATTGCTCATTTTGGTATCAAAGGAAAGGATTTAGAAGCTAGCAAATTCTTTTATCAAGCAGCTTTAGCTCCTTTAAATTATTGTCTTCAATTTGATAACGAGTGGGTAGCAAGTTTCTCAGAGCCAAAAAATGCGGATCCTACCGGTGATTTTTGGTTGAATATTGGTCAGCAAGAGCTTGAGCATTTTGTCTTCAGTGCTCAAAATCCTCAGGAAATTGATAACTTCTATCAAGCGGCCTTGGCAGCTGGTGGCAAGGATAATGGTGCTCCCGGTGAACGTAGCCACTATCATCCTGGCTATTATGCGGCTTAAGCTTATATCATTAATCCAGATGGAAACAATATTGAGGCTGTTTATCATAAAAAATAAAAGAAAAGAGAAATGAATTAATGTCTAGAGAATTAGTAAGCATTATTGACGTCCCAAAGCATATTGGTGAAGAAGTCACTATCGGTGCTTGGGTTGCCAACAAATCAGGAAAAGGAAAGATTGCCTTTCTCCAATTGCGTGATGGCTCTGCCTTTTTCCAAGGTGTAGCTTTTAAACCGAACTTTCTTGAAAAATTTGGTGAAGAAGCTGGGCTTGAAAAATTCAATACAATTAAGCATATCAGTCAAGAGACTTCAGTCTATGTGACTGGTATTGTCAAAGAAGATGAACGTTCAAAATTTGGTTATGAACTTGATGTTACTGACCTTGAAATTATTGCTACATCGGTTGATTACCCAATTACACCGAAAGAACACGGAACAGACTTTTTGATGGATCACCGTCATTTATGGCTTCGGTCGCGCAAGCAAATGGCAATTATGCAGATTCGCAACGCGATTATCTATGCTTCCTATGAGTTCTTTGACCGGAACGGCTTTATCAAATTTGATAGTCCGATTTTATCAGGGAATGCAGCGGAAGATTCAACAGAGCTTTTTGAAACAGATTATTTTGGAACTCCTGCCTTTTTAAGTCAATCTGGACAGCTTTACTTAGAAGCTGGTGCTATGGCACTTGGCCGTGTATTTGACTTTGGTCCGGTTTTCCGTGCTGAAAAATCCAAAACACGTCGCCATTTGACAGAATTCTGGATGATGGATGCGGAATATCCATTTGTTACACATGAAGAATCGCTTGATTTTCAAGAGGCTTATGTGAAGGCTCTGATTCAAGGGGTTTTGGATCGTGCACCACATGCACTTGAAATGTTGGAACGCGATACAGATTTGCTTAAAAAATATGCAACTGAACCATTCAAACGCATTTCTTACGATGAAGTAATTGACCTTTTGCAAGAACATGAAAATGATGAAGATGCAGAATACGAGCATATTGAACGCGGAGATGATTTTGGTTCACCACATGAAACGTGGATTTCAAACTATTTCGGTCTTCCAACTTTCGTTGTGAACTACCCTGCCAGTTTCAAGGCTTTCTACATGAAACCTGTTCCCGGAAACGAAGAACGTGTACTTTGTGCAGATCTTTTGGCGCCAGAAGGCTATGGAGAAATCATTGGTGGTTCAGCCCGTGAAGAAAGTTATGAAAAACTACTAATGAAGATTAAGGAGAACGGTCTCAATCCTGATGATTATGCCTTTTACCTTGATTTGCGTAAATATGGTTCGGTTCCTCATGCTGGATTTGGACTTGGCTTGGAGAGAATGGTGACATTTGTCGCAGGAACGAAACACATTCGTGAAGCCATTCCGTTTCCACGTATGCTTCACAGAATTGAACCTTAAGAAATGTAAAAACGCCTGTTGGCGTTTTTTTAGAAATAAAATATATGGAAAACGACTAAGTAAGAAAATGAGATGAAGTGTTCAGTTTCTTCTTATTCAAGGAAAAAATATGTTTATGTTTAGGAGAAGTTACAAAAGAAATATTCCTCTCATGGCTGGAGTGGAGTTTCTAGGATTTTTAGGTATTACAAGTTTTTGGATTTTATTTCTCAGCCAAAACAGGATGTCTTTACTGCAAATTGGTCTGTTAGAGAGTATTTTTCATGCAACTGGGATCATTTTTGAAATTCCGTCAGGTATGTTAGCAGACAGGTTTTCTTATAAGGCTAATCTGTATATCAGCCGTTTAACAAGTATTTTGTCATCTATTTTGATGTTGATAGGGCAGGGAAACTTTTGGATTTATGCTCTGGCAATGATTTTCAATGCTTTGTCCTATAATTTTGATTCAGGAACGAGTTCTGCACTGCTATATGACTCTGCTGTAGAAGCTGGTTTAAAAGACCGTTATTTGAAAATATCAAGTTTGATGTCAGGTGTTTCTGAGGCAGCAATCTCTTTAGGAACGGTACTAGCGGGGTTATTTGTACATAGATATTTGTATATTACCTATTATATCATGATTGCAGTTTCTATTATTATTTTAATTCTGATTTGGTTGATAAAAGAACCAACAATGAAAAAGAAAAATGACGAAGTGGTTACGATGAAGAAAATAATTCTGACGGTAAAAGAAGAAATGAAAAGTAGTCCGAGTCTTTTTGCGTGGATGATGATTTTCCAATTCGTTGGAACAATGATGTGTATGTTTTATTTTTACTATCAAAAACAATTACCAGATTTAGCTGGATGGCAAATTTCGACAGTTATGTTAATTGGCAGCGTCTTAAATATTTTGGCAGTTTCTATCTCCAGTAAGATTGGGAAAACATGGCATTCTTTTCGGATTTTTCCAGTAGTTGTCAGTTTAACAGGGGGAGCTTATATTCTGTCGTTTTTGGAAACTCCATTTATGTATATCCTTGTTTATTTAGCGACAAATGCTTTGTATGCCATGTATCAACCGATTTTTTACAATGATTTGCAACAGTATTTACCAAACTCAGTCAGAGCGACCATGTTAAGCGTTACTTCAATGATGTTCAGTTTAAGCATGATTATCATTTTTCCGATTGTTGGTTGGCTGATTGACAGTTTTGGCTTCAATTCGACTTTTATTGGTTTGGGAACGGTACTGATAGTGTTAGTACTACCTTTAATTATCGTTTTACAAAGGATTCGTAAACAGCTGAAAACAATCGAAAATTAATTTTTTACCTTAGGCTATATTTATTGATAAAATATAAGTTTTATGAGCTAAATTTCATGGACAGATTGGTTTGTTACTTAATCAATCTTTGTGGTAAGGAATTGTAAATGACGGTATTACTATTCATAGACCATAGAAAGAGATAATGGAACTAGAAACGATATTTTTTAAGTTTCTGGTATAATTTAATGGAACGATAGGAGGAAAAATATTATGCGTGACAATCATCTTCATACTTACTTTTCTTACGATTCAGATACTGATTTTAGAGATTACTTGGAACATTATGATGGAGAAATTGTGACGACTGAACATCTGGATTTATCTAATCCCTATCCGTATAATGCAGGCTCTCCTCACGATGATATTCCTGATTATAAGTCTTATTCTAGAAAAATAGCTTTTCTCAATAAGAAATATGGAAATCGAATCAAAAAAGGAATTGAAATAGGCTATTATAGACCACGTAAGAAAGATACTTTGGCTTTTTTAGAAGATAAAGATTATGATTTGAAACTTTTATCTGTTCATCACAATGGGAAATTCGATTACTTAGAAGTTCCTGTTTTGCAATTGGAAAAAATGCAATGGATTCCAGATTATTTAAAAGAATTAGAAGAAGCTATTGAAAGTATTCCAGCTCATGTTTTGGCTCATTTTGACTATGGTTTTCGCAAGTTTAATGTGACAGTTGAAGAACTGAAAAACTTTGAACCTCAACTTCGTGCCCTCTTTCAGAAAATGATAGAGTACAACTTGGCTTTTGAACTAAATTGCAAGTCTATGTATCTCTATAATCACGAAGATATTTATATCTATGCTCTATCTTTGGTGAAAGAATTGGGCGGAACAAAGTATTCTGTTGGCTCTGATGCCCATACGTTAGAACATTTTCGCTTGAATTTCGACCAAATCAAGCAGATCCTAACGGCATTTGGTATAGGCGAAGCAGAGTTGTTATAAAAAATAAGGCTAGGATATTATTCCCTAACCTTATACGTTTGTTTCTCAAAAATGATCATAGCAAATATTTATATTCTCTGACAATTAAACCATTTTCAAACTCAAAAATATCACAGGATAGTTGACTAAAATCATTTTTGAGAATAGTAACAATCCGATTTTCATCTGTTGAAAAAGTATGTAAACGGGAAAATTGAACAGTGTTATGACGATAGGCTTGCTGAATCTTAGAAAGGTAATCTTCTATTCCATGAATAATAGAAACCTCTTGCTCATGCAATTCCCAGAGAATTTCAGGATGTAAAAATGTTTGGTAAGTTTTCTAATCTCTTTGATTTTCCGCTCGAAAGAACAAGGTTAATATTTCTAAATTTGTCATTAGCGACTTCCTTAATGAAACAACCTTTTCCAAAAAGAAAGTTTCTTTTCTGCTTGTTGGGATAAATCTGATTGGAAAAGTTCAGAAAATTGGATAAGGATTTCTTTTTCGGTAATCTCTACTGGATGATCGCTATGAATAACCAATCCAAATGGAGAATTTTTGCAGTTACTAGACACGATTGTTGCTTTGCAACCGAGATCTTTTGCTATTTTTAAGTAAAAAATTTGATATTGACTGGTGACCGCAGGAGATATTTTCACAGTTACAGGCTGATAGTCCAAGATAATCTTTTGTAACATTTCTTTAAAGTGGTCGTGGATAGGAGCACTATTAGCCTCATCAATGCTACATTCTGCTACGACCCGTTCTTCAAATGTTTCTAAAAATTTTCTTTGCTCATCAGGATTTAATTTTAATCCCCCTTGAGCTTTTTCGATTATTGCTTTGTTTATATCTGTCATAAAGTTAGTATAACATACTTTTTTGAAATTTATCCAAGAAACATTCGGAAATATAAAACGCTTACACAGAAAATTATCGTAAATTTCATAGAAAGACACGATTTTTCCTTGAAAAAAACCGATTTTTAAGGTATGATAGGAATGTAAATAAAATAACTCAAAGGAGAGTAAAAAATGTCAATTATTACTGATGTTTACGCTCGCGAAGTCCTAGACTCACGCGGTAACCCAACACTTGAAGTAGAAGTTTATACTGAATCAGGTGCTTTCGGACGTGGTATGGTTCCTTCAGGAGCTTCTACTGGTGAACACGAAGCAGTTGAACTTCGTGATGGTGACAAATCTCGTTACGGTGGTCTTGGTACACAAAAAGCTGTTGACAACGTAAACAATATTATTGCTGAAGCAGTTATTGGTTATGACGTTCGCGATCAACAAGCTATTGACCGTGCAATGATTGCACTTGATGGTACTCCAAATAAAGGTAAATTGGGTGCAAACGCAATCCTTGGTGTATCTATTGCTGTGGCACGTGCTGCTGCTGATTACCTTGAAATCCCACTTTACAGCTACCTTGGTGGATTCAATACTAAAGTTCTTCCAACTCCAATGATGAACATCATCAACGGTGGTTCTCACTCAGATGCTCCAATCGCTTTCCAAGAATTTATGATTGTACCTGCTGGTGCACCTACATTCAAAGAAGCTCTTCGTTGGGGTGCTGAAATCTTCCACGCTCTTAAGAAAATCCTTAAATCTCGTGGTTTGGAAACTGCCGTTGGTGACGAAGGTGGATTCGCTCCTCGCTTTGAAGGAACTGAAGACGGTGTAGAAACTATCATCGCTGCTATCGAAGCTGCTGGTTATGTTCCAGGTAAAGACGTATTTATCGGATTTGACTGTGCATCATCAGAATTCTACGATAAAGAACGTAAAGTATACGACTACACTAAATTCGAAGGTGAAGGAGCTGCTGTACGTACTGCTGCAGAACAAATCGACTACCTTGAAGAATTGGTAAACAAATACCCAATCATCACTATCGAAGATGGTATGGACGAAAACGACTGGGACGGTTGGAAAGCTCTTACTGAACGTCTTGGTGGTAAAGTTCAATTGGTTGGTGACGACTTCTTCGTAACAAACACTTCTTACCTTGAAAAAGGTATTGCAGAAGGTGCTGCTAACTCAATCCTTATCAAAGTTAACCAAATCGGTACTCTTACTGAAACATTTGACGCTATCGAAATGGCGAAAGAAGCTGGTTACACTGCTGTTGTATCACACCGTTCAGGTGAAACTGAAGATTCAACAATTGCTGACATCGCAGTCGCAACTAACGCAGGACAAATCAAGACTGGTTCACTTTCACGTACAGACCGTATCGCTAAATACAACCAATTGCTTCGCATTGAAGACCAACTTGGTGAAGTAGCTGAATATCGTGGTTTGAAATCTTTCTATAACTTGTCAAAATAATTCAGTTAGAATACGAATCGGCTAGTGAAACTAGTCGATTTTTTCTTTATTGTATCGATAAATTTTAGGAGGATAATATGGATAAAATTGAAGAACTGGCTTATATTATTCAAAGTAGTCAAAATATTGTATTCTTTGGTGGTGCAGGCGTTTCAACTGAATCTGGTATTCCGGATTTTCGCAGCTCAAATGGTATTTACAATATTGAGTTAAACCAGCATTTTACAGCAGAGCAACTAGTTTCCCATACGATGTTTGAACGCTATCCAGAACAGTTTTTTGACTTTTACAAAAAATATCTCATTTATCCGGATGCCAGACCAAATGTAGCCCATGATTATTTAGTTCATCTAGAAAAGACAGGGAAATTAAAAGCGATTGTCACGCAAAATATTGATAGTTTACACGAGATAGCGGGAAGCAAAAATGTATTGAAAATTCATGGTAGTGTTGACCGAAATTATTGCACCAACTGTCATCGTTTTTATGACTTAGAGGATTTTTTGAGATTATCTGGAACCATTCCTTATTGTGAGACTTGCGGTTACATCGTTAAGCCAGATGTGACTCTTTATGAGGAATCGCTAAATATGGACGTCTTTTCTCAAGCTATTCAAGCTATTAGTCGAGCTGATTTACTCATCATTGGCGGAACCTCGCTAGTTGTTTATCCAGCGGCGAATTTAGTTCATTATTTTCAAGGACGGCAGCTAGTCCTTATCAATAAAAGTAATACGGTACAAGATAATCAAGCTGATTTAGTCATCAAGGGCAAGATTGGAGAAGTGCTAAGTAAGGTATGGAAAGCAGAAGAGTAGCTGATGCCTTAAAGTCAAGGCACAGATAGATATATTTCAATTTGTAGTTTCTCAAGAAATAATATAGCTGAAAATGTCCTTTCTAACGGAAATTTTATAAAATGTCCTTTGTAATGGAAATTTTTAAAAATTTCCGTTATAATAGATAAAAAGAGGTGAGAAAATGATGTACATTGCTCTTATTGGCGATATTATTGAATCAAAAAAAATACAAGATCGAGCACAGGTGCAACAGCACTTATTACAATTGATGAAAGAGTTGAATCAGCAATATCAAAATTATTTAGTTTCTCCCTTTACAGTCACAACTGGAGATGAATTTCAAGCCTTATTTTCACCAAATTCTTATATATTTCAAATCATAGATCAGCTTTCTGTTGCATTTGCTCCTTATGAAATTCGATTCGGTATTGGTGTTGGAGAAATGATTACAGAGATCAATAAAGAACAAAGTATAGGTTCTGATGGTCCTGCATATTGGTTGGCGAGAGAAGCCATTAACCATATCCACGATAAGAATGATTATGGCATCAATCACATTTCAGTTTTTTTGGCAAATGAAGAAGTTAGTTGGACTGTCAATGCTATGTTAGCTGCGTGTTCTTTTATTCAGTCCAAGTGGACAGAAGTTCAATATGATGTACTCAAACAATTACTGGCTGAAAATATATACGATGAAACATTTTCGCATAAAGAAATGGCAAGATTGCTCGGTATTACTCCAAGTGCTTTTAATAAACGTATCAAGGCAAGTGGTCTAAAAATTTATCTCAGAAATAAACGAGTTGCTATGAATCAGATATTAAAAGAGATAGCAAAGGAGGAGAGTAGGTATGTCTAAGTTGTGGGGGTTTTCAGATTTCTTCCTGCAAAATCCAATCTTATTATTAACGTTGATAGCTCATGTTTTAGCTGATTTTCAATGGCAGAGTCAAAAAATAGCCGACTTAAAAAGTCGGAAATTCCCATATTTAATATTACATTTGATCATCGTTTTTCTTCCATTACTGATTTTGAGTGTCTTTTTCCCCCAAAATAGCCTATATTTTGCTGCGGTTTGGCTTAGTCATGTAGTTATTGACTTTTTGAAGTACAAGCTCAATATTTTTATAGAGAAAAAGAAATGTACCAAACAAGCTTTTATCGTTGACCAACTACTTCATCTCATTTGCATTTTCCTATTTTATACCGTATTGGCGAGTAAAACCTACCCACTTTGGCTTAAAAATAGTGTTCTAGTAGCTCAGATGTTTCTATTTTTGGCTATCGTTGGAAAACCTGTTAATATTTTATTTAAGTTTTTCTTTAGCAAATATCAGTCAAATGGGAATGACCAAGATACCATAGCAGGTGCAGGTGCAATGATTGGGATTTTAGAGCGTTATATTATGGCTTTGTCCCTCGTATTTGGACAATTTGCCTCGATTGGTTTAGTTTTTACCGCCAAGTCAATTGCTCGCTATAACAAAATTTCTGAAAGCCAGTCCTTTGCGGAATATTACCTCATTGGCTCACTTTTTAGCATGATTAGTGTGCTCATTGTTTTTAGTTTGCTTTATTTATAAAAAAACCTGGGACGAAAGTTCCCAGCTTCAAAGTATATGATGCAATAAACCAAGGACGCAGTGGTTTATTGCTCAAAGTATTTGTAATAGAGGTTACTGAGCTGATCCGTTCAGACGGTTCAAACTTTGCAGGAGTGAAACTAGGAGCTAAAAATTTTCAATTTTATTCCGTCGTATACGTAATCTTCTCAGATTATATTCGTTTCATAGTCACCTGTCTAATTCCTTTTGTTACATTATTGAATTTCATAACCTATGAGGAGACCATTTTCTTCGGCGTAAAAACTGCACAGGCCAGAAGTTGGAATAACTTCAATAACAGCTTGAGGAAATTTTTCTCGCACCATTTCGGAAAATTGCTGGCAAAACTTAAGATTATTTCGATGAGCAATAATGATTTGCCCGCCGACATAGCCCGCTTTTATAAGTTCATCAAAAGCTGCAATGAGTGATTTTTTTGCACCACGTGCCTTTTGAAGTAACTCTAGCTTCCCGTCTTGGCTAGCTTCACCTACCATACGGATGTTAAGTAATCCTACAACGGCTCCGACTAATTTGCTTAGTCGACCATTTTTAACGAGATTGTCAACTTTGGCAAGAACGAAAAGTAATTTTGTCTTGGTTTGATAGGCTGTAATTTCTGTCACGACTTCTTCATAACTCAAACCTTGACCAATAAGAAAATTCAGTTTTTTGATAATCAAGTCATTCTCGCCGCCTGCAGAAAGAGTATCAATAATATGAATATTCACATCGGGGTGTTCTTCGAGATAGAGTTTTTTAGCCACTTGTGCGCTATTGTGACTTCCTGATAAGGTTCCTGTAATAGTAACCACAAAAATATTTGAAGCGCCATCAAAAGCCTTCATGTAGTCATCTGGACTAGGACAGGCTGATTTTGAAGCAGAAGAAGTGGCATACATTTTTTTCATCATATTATCAATATTGAGCTGAGCATTATCTATAAAGATTTCATTGCCCACTTGAATGGTCAGAGGAACACTTTCAAATAAGGTGTCAACAGCAAGGTTTTCGATAGTTCTATAATCACAACCTGAATCAGCTACAATTTTCCAAGTCATTAAATTCTCCTTTATTGGGTAGTAAATTAGTTAGACATTGACAAAAGTTTTGTCTTTTTTTTACAATTATATCATGAAATCTGTGCCTTAGAAAGCCTTTACAGTCGGTCGTTACACGTAGAAAGAAAATGTTATGTCGGAACGTAAAATATCAAAAAAATCCTTAGAAAATTTAAAAATATCAAATCAGGAATCGAATCGAATTACAAAAGAATCATTGGAGATTTCTTTATTGCAATTATTGGAAAAGAAAGAGTTGACTAAAATTACTATTTCTGAATTAGTAGAGAGGGCAGGCGTTTCACGTGCAGCTTTTTATCGAAATTATAATTCAAAAGAAGAGATTTTACAAGAAATTTTTCAACGAACAGTGCAAAAGATTACAGATAAATTGGAACAATTTAATATGAGAACAGAACTTTATCAAGTATGGTTGTTTTTGTTTAAAGAAGTCAAAAAAGAAGCTCGAATTGTTAGTCTAGCGATAGACTACAATTTAGAAAAACTGTTGACAAGTGCTGTGTTTGATATGTTAGAGCAACAAAATTATTCCAGAAAAGAGGCTTCAACATACATGAATTCTTTTTGGAGTTCGGCGGTGGTTTCTGTTTTAATTAAATGGATAAAAGACGGTATGAGGGTTCCAGCAGAGAAGATTGCATCGCTCGGACTTCCGCTTTTTCCGCAGCAAAAGAATGGTAAATCGAGCGATGAATAAGACAATGAGGTGTAACATGGTTAAAAAAAGATTGGCTTGGGATGAATATTTTGCAGCGCAAGCTCTCTTGATTGCTAATCGCTCAACCTGCAAGCGAGCGAGTGTAGGAGCGGTTATTGTAAAAGATAACAAAGTTATTTCAACAGGATATAATGGTTCTGTTTCAGGAACGGAGCACTGTATTGATCATGAATGTTTGATGGTTGATGGGCATTGTGTGAGAACCTTACATGCAGAAGTGAATGCGATTTTACAAGGTGCAGAGCGTGGAATCCCGAAAGGTTTTACTGTTTATGTCACTCATTTCCCTTGCCTCAATTGTACTAAGCAGCTTTTACAAGTTGGTTGCAAGCGAGTGGTGTATATCAATCAATACCGTATGGATGATTATGCGCGTTATTTATATAGCGAAAAGAAAGTCGAGCTAGTACATTTGTCAATTGAAAAAGTAAAAGAAGCAATTTCGGAGATTGATTTAATATAACTTTTAGAGTGTAACATTTGTTTTCTATGAATACAAGGAAAGAAAATATGACAGAAGAACAACTTCAAAAAGCCTGGCAAGCATTGTTTGATGGGCAATATCATCTTGCGAAGCAATTAGTTTATCAAATAGAACAAGACAATTATAGTACACTGAATTTAAAAGCATATATTGCTTTAGAAGAAAAAGATTTTGCGTTAGCCCGTCAATTTTTAAAAGACTATTATGCTCAAGCTGTGTCTGAAAAGAACCTAGAAGAACAGCACATAGGCTTACATCAACTAGCTATGGTCGAACGAGAAGAAGAACATTTTCAAAAGGCTTATGATTTGATAATGACAGAAGCTACAATTATTACAGAGCATTTCCCTGATGATGTACTAAAGAAATCAGTCAATTTATACGAACAAGGATATTTACAGTTCAAACTTGAAAATATTCATCTTGCAGAAGAGCTTTTGCAAGAAACACTAAATTTAGCATTGCAGACAGATGATTTAGTCAACCATGCTTGTGCTTATCGCGCCTTGGCTGAGGTAATGTTAGCTAAGAGAGATATAAAAAGAGCTAAGCTTCATGCACAAAAAGCACTGGCGTGTTTTGAAAAAGCAGGTGATGGCGTTGGAGCAACAGAGCTGAAGGGTTTGATGGCACAGATAAAGTAATAAGATGAAAATTTCATAATGTTTGTAAAATAAAGGAATTCTAATATAAAAATTAGAGTATTTTTATATCCATTTTAACGAACGATGAACTGAAATTTACTAAATAAGGTTTTAGTTTATCAAAAAATCTTATATAATATAATCAAAGTCTTAGTGCATTATGTCAATGGCGCATGTCTTTTCCAAGTTTCTACGATTGTTGATAAAGACAAGAATCTTGAAGGTGATGAATTTGTGGTTATTGATATGACATCGCCAGAAACTACAAAAAAGACACTCACATAATATTCAAGGTGTTACGTTTAAAGATTCAATTTCAGAAATCAATAAAGTCAAGGCTAAATAAAAATGGAAGAATATTACTTCTTCCGTTTTTATTTTTAAAATTACATACTTGTTTACACAGAAATAAATTATTATTATCAAATTTACAAAAATCTTGTTTTAAAATGCTGCTTATTGCAGTTGGCGTAAACCGCTATATAGAGTTCCCTTTATTTCTGTTTGGGTTGTTGTTTTGTGATATTCAATCCGAAGGGAATGAGGTTTTCTTGTTTCATCCGAATTCGCTGGATATTATCTTTGTGTCGGACGATAATGATGAGCGCTAATGCGAGTACAATTACGGTAAAGAGTACATCATAACGTGGTAAAAGAAAGCCAAATAGTGGAAAAAAGATAACTCCCAAAATGGCAGAGGTAGCAGCTGTCACACTTGAAAAGGAAATCATACTAGTCAGATACAAGCAGCTGAAAAAGATGACAGCTAAATAAGTGAAGAAAGTCGGTGAGAAGCCCAGAATGACACCTGCACTGGTTGCCACGGCTTTACCGCCTTTAAATTCTGCAAAAATGGGAAAGGTATGCCCAAGAACGGCTAAAAGTCCAAAAACGAGAGGAGAAATACCGTTGATGTGAAGAAAAAGAGGCAATAGCGTCGCAAATGTTCCTTTAAAAAAGTCAAAAATAAAGGTGATGATTCCTGCTTTTTTCCCAAGGACACGAAAGGTATTGGTCGTTCCTGTGTTTCCGCTACCGTATTCGCGGAGGTTTTTCTTGTAAAATACTTGTCCAATCCAAAGTCCGGCAGGAATTGAGCCTATCAAATAAGCCAATATCAATGTAAAAACTATTTTTATCATGCTTTTATTATACCATGAATTTTGATTTTGATTGAGGAATGATAAGGAATATTTTACAAAATTTGTCTAGGCTGACAAAATGGTGGTGAAAAGCAGAAAGAATACATTATTTTCTAAAAAACTTTGCAAAATTTGTTAAAAACTTGTAAGATAGAAAGGATGAATGATTCAGGAGGTTCCTTGTGACAAAAAAGGAAATCAATATTAATAATTACAATGATGATGCCATTCAAGTATTAGAAGGGTTAGACGCAGTTCGGAAGCGTCCTGGTATGTATATCGGCTCAACCGATGCAACTGGGCTTCACCATTTGGTTTGGGAAATCGTCGACAATGCAGTCGATGAAGCTTTGTCTGGTTTTGGCGACAAGATTGATGTGACGATTAACAAGGATGGGAGTTTGAGTGTTACGGACCATGGACGTGGGATGCCGGTTGGTGTGCACGCGATGGGAATCCCAACTGTTGAGGTTATTTTTACGGTACTGCATGCAGGCGGAAAATTCGGTCAGGGCGGTTACAAGACATCGGGAGGCTTACACGGGGTTGGTTCTTCTGTGGTCAATGCGCTGTCTAGCTGGCTGGAAGTTGAAATCACACGTGACGGTACAATTTATAAACAACGTTTTGAAAATGGTGGAAAGCCAGCAACAACTTTGAAGAAAATTGGGACAGCAGCTAAGTCCAAATCTGGTACGAAAGTGACTTTCATGCCAGATGATACGATTTTCTCAACGATTGATTTTAAATATAATACAATCGCAGAGCGGCTTAATGAATCGGCCTTTTTGCTCAAAAACGTTCACCTTTCTCTGACAGATGAGCGAACGGGCGAGTCTGTTGATTTTCATTATGAAAATGGGGTGCAAGATTTTGTCAGTTATCTGAATGAAGATAAGGAAACATTGACACCAGTTCTTTATTTCGAGGGAGAAGAGGGCGGTTTTCAGGTAGAGGTGGCTCTCCAGTACAATGATGGTTACTCAGACAATATCCTTTCTTTTGTCAATAACGTCCGCACCAAGGACGGCGGAACGCACGAGACGGGCCTCAAGTCAGCCATTACCAAGGTCATGAATGACTATGCGAGAAAGACCGGTTTGCTGAAAGAAAAGGATAAAAATCTGGAAGGTTCTGACTACCGTGAAGGCTTGGCAGCTGTGTTGTCTATCTTGGTGCCGGAAGAGCATTTGCAGTTTGAGGGTCAGACCAAGGACAAGCTAGGCAGTCCGCTTGCTCGTCCTGCAGTTGATTCGATTGTGTCCGACAAATTGACCTTCTTCTTGCTGGAAAATGGCGAATTGGCGTCTAATCTGATCCGCAAGGCAATCAAGGCAAGAGATGCACGCGAGGCAGCCCGCAAGGCGAGAGATGAAAGCCGTAATGGCAGGAAAAACAAGAAAGACAAGGGATTGCTGTCTGGGAAATTAACGCCAGCCCAATCCAAAAATCCAGCTCAAAACGAACTCTATCTGGTCGAAGGAGATTCTGCAGGTGGGTCTGCCAAACAGGGTCGTGACCGCAAGTTTCAGGCGATTCTGCCTCTCCGCGGTAAGGTTATCAATACTGCCAAGGCTAAAATGGCAGATATTCTCAAAAACGAAGAAATCAACACCATGATTTACACCATTGGTGCAGGTGTCGGTTCGGACTTCTCCCTCGAAGACGCCAACTATGACAAGATTATCATCATGACCGATGCCGATACGGACGGCGCCCATATCCAGACGCTCTTGCTGACCTTCTTTTACCGCTATATGCGTCCGCTGGTTGAAGCAGGACATGTCTATATCGCTCTGCCGCCGCTTTATAAGATGTCTAAAGGCAAAGGCAAAAATGAAGTTGTCGAATATGCTTGGACAGACGGTGAGTTAGAAGATTTGCGCAAGAAATTTGGCAAAGGTGCCACGCTGCAGCGCTACAAAGGGCTTGGAGAAATGAACGCCGACCAGCTCTGGGAAACCACCATGAACCCTGAAAACCGTACTCTCATTCGCGTCACCATTGACGACTTGGCCCGTGCTGAGCGCCGCGTCAATGTCCTCATGGGCGACAAAGTCCCACCCCGCCGCAAGTGGATTGAAGATAATGTCAAGTTTACGCTGGAGGAGAGTGGAGTGTTTTGAGATGATGACTATAATTGAATAGGAGTAAAAAACATGAAGGAATATAAGATTATATACCTAGTAGGCAATGGATTTGATATAAATGTTTTATCGTCTTTAAACCAATCTCCAAATACTTCTTATAATCACTTTTACAATTTTATAAAATTTGCTCATCCTGAATGCGATAATATTTTAATTAAGGAAATGGATAATCGTAAAAAAAGCGGGGAAGAAAATTGGGCAGACTTTGAATTCATTGTAGGAGAATTGGCACATAGTAGTGTCAGTTTTAAATTAAGAGCTGCTCTTAAAGAATTCCAAAATTATTTTTCGGAATTTTTGAATACAATTGTTACTCCTTCTTTTTTAAGGTATTTAGACACATATGCTACGCAAAACGACTTTTTCAAGTCATCAATAAGTCAATTTCTTGGAGATTTAAATTATGACATAACAAAATGTTATTTAGCTAAAGAATTTACACATTATAATATATTAGATATTAAATTTTTAAATTTCAATTATACAAACTTATTAGATAATTTAGTATATCTAGATAAAGAAAATTTTGAACCTTTAAAATGGAATTCGGGAAATAATTTTGAATTTCATGTTAATCCTCTATTAATTAAAGGTGTTCATATTGAGAATCCTAATAAGTTTTGTAAAGTTAAATCTGAAGTATTACATCCTCACGGTAGGCAGGAAGTTCCTCGTTCAATTTTATTTGGTGAAGGAAGGAATGAAAAGAGTGAATTTAGTAAGCCTTATTTGGGAAGATATGATGAAAAATATGGAGCGTTATTTAGTAATGCAGCATTGTATGTTGTATATGGGATGTCAATAAGTAAAACAGATTCTTGGTGGTGGCGCAACATTTTGTGGAACATTCAGTTTGCAAAAGGTAAATCACAATTGGTAATTTATAATTTTTTAGGTAAAAAAGATGATTACGAACAGAATCACGGTTATGCTTATAATCCACAGAAAGAGACAGAGAGGGTGCTTAAGAAGCTTGTGACCTCCTCTGTGTATTTTGATTATTTTAAAAAACCAGGTACGATATATAGTACTGGGAATTGGGATGAACTTTCAGACGATTACAAACATATACTGCTAAATAATATTTTCGTTGTGAATTATTTTTCTGATGAAATTCAACCTAGATTGTTTAATATGAAACAATTAATTAATGACTAAAACAGTGTTTGATTATTATTTCAAATAGATTTATTTAGAAGTAGATATTTCCCTACAAGATGTTCTTCCCCTCTAGCAAGCAATTTTTGTTTTCGGACAAGCTCGCTAGAGCAAAAGTAAAGTCGTTCAACTTTCGGACAAGCGACTTTTTAGCAAATCCCGATTATTCTGTTTTCGGACAAGAGTTTTTAGAGTAAAAAACGAACGTTCCAATTTCGGACGAACGGTTTTTGAGTAAAAAGCCTTTTCTGAAACTGAATAATGTAAAAATGATATGAAATAGATTAGAATTTAAAAGAATTAGGAGAAAATAATGAAATTGACATACGGAATCACTACATTGGACACGAAAACTCTGGATAAAAGTGAATTTTCCCAGCTCATGACCGAGTCGAAAGAGGCGATTGCTGCTTTTAACAAAGCGCACAAGGTTGAAAGTATTTATACGAGCAAGCTGGAAGAGATGAGCCAGCATTTGGCTAAGTTTCAGGAGGGGCTTCATCAGACGAAAGCTAGTCGATTGGTGACCAGTTTGGACCAAGCCGACCGCGAGCGAGACGATGCTTTGGGGACGCTGACTGCTTTGGTGCGGGCATTTTCACGGGTCAAGGAGACGGCGACCAAAGAAGCCTACGACACCTTGGCAGGCTTGCTGAAAAATTACGCAGGGATTGCGGCTGCCAACTATGAAAAAGAGACAGAGGGCATCAACCGCCTGCTCCAAGAGCTGAAGAAATCGACTTATCAAACGGCGCTGGCAAAACTGCACTTGGAAGCTCATGTGGAAAGCTTGATGACTGCGCAAAAGCGGTTTGAGGAAGCCTATAAGGAGCGCTTGACCGAGTTGAAAGGCAAAGTGCCTAGCCAAAGTAAGCAACTCCGCATGCAGCTACAAGAAATCTACGATTTCCTGCTGGATTTCACCGCTATCATGACCTACGCTTACCCAGAAAGAACGCACTACGCAGATCTTCGCGACCAACTCAACACCATTCGTAGCCGCTACAAAAAACGCAAAGTGGTTAAGAAAGTGAAAGAAGCAATCTAACAAAAAGGCAGGTACTTCCATGAGAACTGAAAGTGAAATGTTGGATTTGATTTTGCAAACCGCAAAAGTGCTAAAAGTCGATGCTGTTGCCATGTCCGGCTCGCGGACAAATCCAGATGCTCCCAAGGACGAGTTTCAAGACTATGATGTGGTCTACATTGTAGATAATTTGGATGGACTGGTAGCTGACCTTGCTTGGTTGGAAAGGTTTGGCAAGCGCATTATTGAGCAGCATAATGTACTTGCGCATCGCCGGCTCTACTTGATGCTCTTTGAAGATGGTAATCGGATAGATTTGACCCTTTGCCCTAAGGAGCACATTAAAGAATGGGTAGATAGCGAAGCAGACTTTACGGTGTTGGACGACCCACAGGGACTTTTTCGACCCTATACCCCCAGTCCCAAACGCTATTGGACAAAACCAGCAAGTGCGGATGATTTTGCAAAATCTTGTAATGAATTCTGGTGGGTTTCAGCTTACGTTGTCAAAGGCATTCAGAGGCAACAATTTGTGTATGCAGCAGATCATCTCTATGGTATCTGTCAGAAAGAATTGCTCAAGCTTCTAGCTTGGCAAGTGGCAGCGAACAAGGGAGTGATTGATGTCGGCAAGAACTATAAGTATCTGTTTCAGTATTTGCCCGCGGAGAAGGAGGAGGCCTTCACAGCCCTACTTGATTTCTCCGACCAAGAAAAGCTCACTCAGTCTCTGTTAGCTACCTTGAATTTTTTTCATAAAGAAGCTCAAAGTTTTGCCCAAAAGACAGGTTTTCTCTATGACAAAGAAACAGCAGAAAAGATGCTGGCATATGCCAAGGAGAAGTTGGGAATGGGCGAGTGATTGTTAATTATATCAAATACAAATGCGAGTTTGTGAAAAGTGTAAATGATTAATTACCTGCTCGCCTAATCTAACAGTTGCCGCTGTAAGTAGTAGTAGATATAAAATCACCAAGTGATTTTATATCAGGGGATCTGAGAGACTCTGGCTCTCAGATTAGCCATGAAACCGTAGATTTGCTAGCGTCCTATGTTACCTAAGGCAGCTACCCCCCTTTTTATTCTAAAGAAAGGAATTGAACACGGGATTAATTTCTTAGGAAAAAAGATAAATCGCTTTGGGTTCATCGAACCCTGCATTGATTTCCTATTTTTCTACAGAAATTTTCGGCAAGCCGAAACGTCCCTTTGTATCTTATGTCTAATATTCAAAACATGTCTTTAGAAGACATTATGGGAGAGCGTTTTGGACGCTACTCCAAATACATTATTCAGGAGCGGGCTTTGCCCGACATTCGTGACGGACTGAAGCCCGTGCAGCGTCGTATTCTTTATTCTATGAATAAGGACGGCAATACTTTTGACAAGGGCTACCGCAAGTCTGCAAAGTCTGTCGGAAACATTATGGGGAATTTTCACCCGCATGGTGACAGCTCCATTTACGACGCCATGGTCCGCATGTCTCAGGATTGGAAGAACCGCGAGATTTTAGTGGAAATGCACGGAAATAATGGTTCTATGGACGGTGATCCGCCAGCCGCTATGCGGTACACTGAGGCTCGCTTATCTGAGATTGCCGGCTACTTGTTGCAAGACATCGAAAAGGACACCGTACCTTTTGCTTGGAACTTTGACGATACGGAGAAAGAACCAACTGTATTGCCTGCTGCTTTTCCAAACCTTTTGGTTAATGGTGCGACGGGAATTTCTGCTGGTTATGCGACAGACATTCCGCCTCACAATCTGGCTGAAGTCATCGATGCAGTGGTTTATATGATTGATCATCCCAAAGCCAAGGTGGACAAACTCATGGAATTTCTGCCAGGTCCTGACTTCCCAACGGGAGCCATTGTGCAAGGGCGAGATGAGATTAAGAAAGCCTATGAGACTGGAAAGGGTCGCGTCGTCGTGCGTTCTCGGACGGAAATTGAAAAACTCAAAGGTGGCAAAGAGCAGATCGTTGTGACAGAGATTCCTTATGAGATTAATAAGGCGGTCTTGGTCAAGAAAATTGACGATGTGCGGTTCAATAGCAAGGTAGCTGGTATTGCAGAAGTGCGGGATGAGTCTGACCGCGATGGGCTTCGTATTGCCATTGAGCTGAAAAAGGATGCCAATACCGAGCTAATTCTTAATTACCTTTTTAAATATACGGACCTGCAGATTAACTACAATTTCAACATGGTGGCCATTGATCATTTCACACCACGTTTGGTAGGAATTGTACCAATCTTGACCAGCTACATTGCTCACCGCAAGGAGATTATTCTGGCTCGCAGCCGTTTTGACAAGACCAAGGCTGAGAAGCGCTTGCATATCGTAGAAGGTTTGATTCGAGTGATTTCTATCTTGGATGAAGTGATTGCGCTCATTCGTGCATCGGAAAATAAATCAGATGCGAAGGAAAATCTCAAAGTCAGCTATGATTTTACCGAGGAGCAGGCTGAAGCCATTGTCACCCTCCAACTTTATCGCTTAACCAATACTGACGTAGTCGTTCTGGAGGAGGAAGAAGCAGAACTGCGCGATAAAATTGCGATGCTTTCTGCTATTATCGGCGATGAGCGCACCATGTATAACCTCATGAAGCGTGAGCTCCGCGATGTCAAAAAGAAATTTGGTAATCCTCGTCTTAGTGAATTGCAAGATACAGCAAATGCCATCGAGATTGATACAGCAAGTCTGATTGTGGAAGAAGAAACTTTTGTTAGCGTCACTCGTGGCGGTTACCTCAAACGCACTAGTCCGCGCTCTTTCAATTCATCAACAGTTGATGAGGTCGGTAAGCGGGATGATGATCGTCTGGTTTTTGTCAGCTCGGCGAAAACTACTCAGCATCTTTTGATTTTTACCAACCTTGGCAATGTCATCTATCGACCGATTCATGAACTGGCAGACATTCGCTGGAAAGAAATCGGGGAACACCTCAGTCAGACTATTACTAATTTTGAGACGAATGAAGAAGTTATCTATACAGAATTGGTTGATAATTTTGACGAAGGAACTTATTTTGCGGTAACAAAATTAGGGCAAATCAAGCGCGTAGAGCGAAGAGAATTTAGTCCTTGGCGAACCTATAAGTCCAAGTCTATCAAGTTTGCTAAACTAAAAAATGAAGACGATCAAATTATCACCCTCTCTCCAATCAAGCTGGACGATGTCATGTTAGTGACTAAGAACGGTTATGCTCTTCGGTTCAATATCGAAGAAGTACCAATTGTGGGTGCCAAGGCAGCAGGTGTCAAAGCTATCAATCTCAAAAAAGATGATGTCCTAGCTACTGCTTTTATTGCCAATACTGATTCACTTTATATCTTGACTCAGAGAGGAGCGCTCAAGCGAATGGCAGTTGCAGACATTCCTGTGACTAGTCGAGCGAATCGTGGCTTGCAAGTGTTGCGCGATCTGAAGTCCAAGCCACATCGTGTCTTTCAAGCAGGTCCTGTCTTTGGGGAGCAGCCTGCAGAACTAGATCTCTTCAGTTCAGACAATCCAGCAGCAGAAGAAGAGCAGATCCTTTCTATTGTATCCAGCAAAGGAACGACTTACGAGGTGAATCTAGCTGATCTTGGTTTATCTGAAAGAACCAGCAATGGTAGTTTTATCTCAGATACCATTTCTGATGAAGAAGTGTTTTCTGCGAATCTTAAATAATTGAAAATCAGTCCAAGTGGCTGATTTTTTATTGTCGTTATAAACTGAAATTAAAAAATTTTCAGAATTTTGCAAAAAACTATTGAAAATATCTAAAAATAGTGTAAAATTAAAAACATAAGTTCAAAAAGGAGAATGTTATGTCAGTAAATCTTGATTGGGGAAACCTAGGCTTTTCCTATATGAAATTACCTTATCGTTATCTCGCTTATTATAAAAACGGTCAATGGGAAAAAGGAGAATTAACTGAAGATGCTACTTTGCATATGTCTGAATCTTCTCCCTGCCTTCATTATGGACAACAGGCTTTTGAAGGAATGAAAGCATATCGCACAAAAGATGGCAGCGTTCAACTATTTCGCCCAGATCAAAATGCAAAACGTCTACAACGTACCTCAGACCGGCTCTTAATGCCACAAGTTCCGACTGATATGTTTATTGATGCAGTTAAGCAGGTTGTTCGTGCAAATGAAGAATACGTTCCACCGTATGGAACAGGAGGGACTCTTTATATTCGTCCGCTGTTGCTAGGTATCGGTGACATCATTGGCGTAAAACCAGCCGATGAATATATTTTTACTGTATTTGCTATGCCTGTTGGAAATTACTTTAAAGGAGGCTTGCAACCAACTAATTTTCTCATTCAAGAGGAATACGATCGTGCGGCTCCACATGGAACAGGTGCAGCTAAGGTAGGGGGGAACTATGCAGGAAGTTTTGTTCCTGGTCAATATGCGAAAACAAACGGATTTTCAGATGTAATCTATTTAGATCCTGCAACTCATACCAAAATTGAAGAGGTGGGTTCTGCCAATTTCTTTGGTATTACCGTAGATAATGAATTTATCACACCACTTAGCCCATCTATCCTGCCTTCTATCACAAAATACTCTCTTCTATACTTAGCAGAGCATCGTTTGGGCATGAAAGCTATTGAGGGGGATATTTTCATAGATGATCTAGATAAATTTGTCGAAGCAGGGGCTTGCGGCACAGCAGCGGTTATCTCTCCAATTGGTGGTGTTCAGCACGGTGATGAGTTTCATGTTTTTTATAGTGAAACAGAAGTTGGACCTGTTACTCGAAAACTTTATGATGAATTAACCGGTATCCAATTTGGCGATGTTAAAGCACCAGAAGGCTGGATCGTAAAAGTTTAAAAATGTTTGAAGCTATCTCTCGGTTGAGGTAGCTTTTATTGTCACATATCACTTGCTAGTTTTCCTATTTTTTTGTAAAATAGAGACTTGAAAGAGGTATATGATGAGTAAAAAAGATAAAAAGATTGAAATCCAATTGGCAGATAGCCAAGTCAAAGTAGGAACTGACCAGCACGAAGGTTATGTTCTATCAATTGGAAAAAAAGTCATTGGTCAAATTGCTGAGTTTAACGGGCAATTTGCTATCATAAAAAATGAAAATGTTGATAGTTTTTATAAAAAACTTGAAAATGCTGTGGAAAAATTGATTGAAACCTATAATTTGAGTAAATAAATGCTTGTATTTTCTTTTCATCAATGGTATAATGAATACTGTTGATTATACAGGAGAGGTAGCGAAGAGGCTAAACGCGGCGGACTGTAAATCCGCTCCTTCGGGTTCGGGGGTTCGAATCCCTCCCTCTCCATGAGCGTACTTAGTTTTTAATGGTATGACCACGTTCTTTTTGGGGTATAGCCAAGCGGTAAGGCAAGGGACTTTGACTCCCTCATGCGTTGGTTCGAATCCAGCTACCCCAGTTCTTAGGTAATATATCAGATAAATGGTAAAATATCTTAGGGTATTTTATTTCTTTATAGGGTGAGAAACGTTAAAGATAGTTCAATGTCATTGCGGTGCTTAGGAAAAATATTATAAGTATGTCAAGCGAGAAATGCTTGATTGTTGGAGGATTTTTTTAGATGAATGAATTTGAAGATTTGCTAAATAGTGTTAGCCAAGTTGAGCCAGGCGATGTCGTTACTGCTGAAGTATTGACTGTTGATGCGAACCAAGCTAATGTTGCAATCGCTGGAACTGGTGTAGAAGGTGTGTTGACCCTTCGTGAATTGACAAACGATCGTGAAGCTGACATTAACGATCTTGTAAAACCAGGTGAAACACTTGAATTGCTTGTTCTTCGTCAAGTAGTGGGTAAAGATACGGATACAGTTACTTACCTTGTATCTAAAAAACGTTTAGAAGCTCGCAAGGCATGGGACAAGTTGGTTGGACGTGAAGAAGAAGTTGTTACTGTAAAAGGTACTCGTGCTGTTAAAGGCGGTCTTTCAGTAGAATTTGAAGGACTTCGTGGATTTATTCCTGCTTCAATGCTAGATACTCGTTTCGTTCGTAACACTGAACGTTTTGTTGGCCAAGAATTTGAAGCAAAAATTAAAGAAGTGGATCCAAAAGAAAATCGCTTTATCCTTTCACGTCGTGAAGTTGTAGAAGCTCAAGCAGCAGCAGCACGTGCTGAAGTGTTTGGTAAATTGGCTGTTGGTGACATCGTGACTGGGAAAGTTGCACGTATCACAAGCTTTGGTGCTTTTATTGATCTTGGTGGTGTTGACGGACTTGTTCATTTAACTGAATTGTCACATGAGCGCAATGTTTCACCAAAATCTGTTGTATCAGTTGGCGATGAAATCGAAGTAAAAGTTCTTGATTTGAATGAAGAAGAAGGTCGTGTATCGCTTTCTCTTAAAGCTACAACCCCTGGACCATGGGACGGTGTCGAACAAAAACTTGCTGCCGGTGATGTTATCGAAGGTACAGTTAAACGTTTAACAGATTTCGGTGCTTTTGTAGAAGTATTACCAGGTATTGACGGACTTGTCCATATTTCACAAATTTCACATAAACGTGTTGAAAATCCCAAAGATGTGCTTAAAGTCGGTCAGGAAGTAACTGTGAAAGTTCTTGATGTAAACGCTGATGCAGAACGTGTATCACTTTCTATCAAGGCTCTTGAAGAACGTCCAGCACAAGAAGATGACCAAAAAGAAAAACGTCAATCACGTCCTCGTCGTCAAAAACGTCAAGAAAAACGTGACTTTGAACTTCCAGAAACTCAAACTGGATTTTCAATGGCTGACTTATTTGGTGATATTGAATTATAATCAAATAAAAGGATTGGAATTTATCATTTCAGTCCTTTTTTACTTGTTATTTTTATAAAATTTTTATATAATAAAAT